>Ga0105048_10000055_pt1 | contig 144714 bp, 122 predicted proteins | sample MAT05_FD_78382 | JGI IMG/M metagenome (GOLD analysis project Ga0105048, IMG submission 78382) | Freshwater microbial communities from Lake Fryxell liftoff mats and glacier meltwater in Antarctica - MAT-05 | ecosystem: Environmental > Aquatic > Freshwater > Ice > Liftoff microbial mat | place...
CGACCTTGCCTGCGAACATCACGTCTGTGGCGCGCTTGATGCCGTCGCCGAGCGACTCGCGGCAGCCGTACAGGTTGTCGAACTTGCTCTTGGTGACCGAGTCGTTGACGTTGATAGCGGGGCACTTCAGCTTGCCCTCGGCGAAGCGCTTGCGCAGGTTCTTCACGCCAGTGGTGGTCTCTTCCGAGAGGCCGCGGATCTTGTCCTCGCCGTCGAACAGCTTCTCGTGCTTGTCGTGCAGCCAGTTGGTGAGATCACCGCCGTCGTCGAGGATCATGTTCGGGCCTTTGCCGCCCTCGAACGCGTAGATCTGCTGATCGAGGCACCAGTCGTACTCCTCCAGCGTCTCGCCTTTCCACGCGAAGGTGGGAATGCCTGCCGCTGCCATTGCGGCGGCTGCGTGGTCTTGCGTCGAGTAGATGTTGCAGCTCGTCCAGGTGACCTCTGCGCCGAGCGCGATCAGCGTCTCCATCAGCACGGCCGTCTGGATGGTCATGTGCAGGCAGCCAGCGATACGCGCGCCTTTGAGCGGCTTCTTGGTGCCGTACTCTTCGCGCAGGGCCATCAGACCGGGCATCTCTTTTTCGGCGATGGCGATCTCTTTGCGGCCGAACTCGGCGAGGGTGATATCGGCGACTTTGTAGCGAAGTTTCTCCGTCATGACTCTGTCCTTCCTGAACGATCGTTTTCTCGTGAGACCGGCAATGGCCGGCAAAATCAAAGGGTGCCCCTGCGCGCGAACATCGACAGCCAATTCAGGTGGGCGTCCGGGCCGTCACCGCGAAAGGGGCGTGGCAGGTGTTTGATGCGAGGCGCAACCAACCCCGCCTCGACTGCAAACGACAACAGCTCGCTTTCTTCGAAACCGAGCCACAAATCTGCCTGGGCCTCTTTCATGGCAAGGTCTTCGTGAGGCGCGTAGTCGAGCAGCACCAGCGCACCACCTGCCTCTTGCGCAGTCTCTCTGCGCAAGAGCGCCCCCAGCTTGGCCATTGCGCGGCCGGGCTTGGGCGCGTGATGCAGCACCCGCGAGACGAACACGAGATCGGCGCCGCGCGGGTTCTTGGCGAAGACTGCCTTCTCCACCTCTTCGCCGTCGAGCTCGGCTTGCACGAACGTGACGTTGTCGAGCCCGAGGCCGTGCGCGCGACTCTGCGCCATCTTCAGCTGCGTCGCGGAGCGGTCGACTGCGATCACGTGATCGAACACCGGACCGAGCACCTCGAGCAGCGCTCCGTCTCCGGTGCCTGCGTCGAGCGCGAGCGCGTGCGACGTGAACAGCGGCGCGAGCCCAGCGAGGTAGGCGGGCGATTCAGTGACGTTTGCTTTGGTTTCGCGCTTGGGGGCGCCCTTGGCGAAGTACTCGCGCGCCTTCTCGTCCCGGGCGCGGACGACGTCGTCGACTCTGGCGCGCGTGCCGTCTTCGGTGACGAGCTTGCGACCCGTGGCGATTGCATCTGCCACGACTGGGTCTCCCTCTGCCCGCGGCTCGATCTTCAGGAACACGCTGGTGCCGTTGCGGCGGGCGACGATGAGGCCTGCGTCACGCAGCGCGGCGCCGTGGCGCGACACCTTGGGCTGCCCTTCGCCGAGGAGGTCGGCGAGCTCGCCGACCGCCAGCTCTTCGAAGCTCACGAGCGCCAGCAGCCGGACGCGTACGGGATCCGACAGCAGCCGGTAGAGCTCCCAGCGCGGCACGTCGCCGAAGCTGGGGGGCTGGGTCGCCGGCTCGTCGAACTGCACCCGGCATTAATTACATAGATGCGCATGAATACAAGTAGTAATTTTGAGCCTGGTTAATCCAATTTGAATCACCGTCCTTGACATAGTGTAAAATAGACACGATAGGTGTTTATATGACACTTTGGTCAGCGGCGGCGGCGACGACATTGGGCCGCGACCACGCAGTGACGCGCAAGAACCGCCAGGACGCTGCCGTCGCGGTCGCCGCAGGCGAGACCACCTTCGGCGTCGTTTCGGATGGCTGTGGTGAAGCCCGCTCGAGTGAAGTGGGCGCTCTCTTGACAGTTGCATTCGCACGAGAGGGAGCGGCGCGCGCGCTTTCGCGTGGAGCATCACTGGAGACGGTGGCCCGCTCGGCGGTGGCGAGCGTGGTGCGCGGCCTTGCGCAAGTCGCGCTGGCGATCGACCCGCGCGAACGCGAGGCCTTCGTCCGTGAGCACTTGCTCGCAACTGTGCTCGGCTTTGCGGCGCGCGGGTGCGACGCAGTGCTCTTCGCCGCGGGAGACGGGCTGCTGCTCTCCAGCGACATTTGTCGCGTCATCGACCAACACAATCGGCCTTCTTACCCGGCGTATGCGCTCTCGGGGCACAGCGTGCCAGTCGTCATCGAGCACGTGCATGACGTCGAGCTGCTCGCAGTTTCGACCGACGGCCTCGAGATGGCCGAGCTTCGCCAGGTGAGCGCAGGCAGCTTGGCCTCCGTCGGGCGCCGCTTGGTGCTGCTGCAACGCCAGGGCGCGCTGGCTGACGACGGCGCCGTCGCCATCGCTCGAAGGGAGCCGCCATGCGCGTCCTGATCGGCGGCCGTCCTGCAACGCTCAATCCGCGCCGCCTGCTGGGCGAAGGGGGCGAAGCCACCGTGCTCCTTCATGGAGAGCGCAATCACAAATGCGCGGTGAAGCTCTACAAAGCGCCCGCCCAAGACCGCGTACCGAAGCTCGAGGCGCTGCTGGCGATGTCGTCCGCGCTCGAGCCATACGCAGCCGCCCCGAAGGCGCTCGTCCAAGATGCCGCCTCGGGCGCGGTGTTGGGCTTCACAATGCCGCTCTGCGAGGGCTTCGAGCCTGTCGCACTCCTCGCCAAGTCGTCCTTTCGGGCCTCGGCGAATATCGACCTCGCCTCGATGTTGCGACTTCTGGTTCTACTCTCTCGTGGCCTCGGCGCGCTGCACCTCGCCGGCGCAGTGGTCGGCGACCTGAATGACCAGAACGAGCTCTTCGCGAAGGGGGCCGCACGCGTCATGTTCATCGACGCCGATTCGTTCCAAGTCGCTGGCTTTTCCTGCGAAGTGGTGACCGAGGCATTTCTCGACCCCCTGCTGTATGGCCCCGATCTGCGGCAGCCATGCGCGACCAAGGCGGGCCTTCCGCGCTGGTTCGGCCGTGGCAGCGATTGGTATGCGTTGGCGGCGATCGCCTTCCGTAGTCTGACCGGCGTGCATCCGTTCGGTGGCAGCACGCACGCACCATTGTCCCTTGCGGCGCGCGCGGTGACGGCCGTGAGCGTGCTGTCCCCTGGTGTGACAGTGCAAAGCCACCTGCGGGCGCGCATCTCGGCTCTACCGGATGCATTGCTTGGTGCCTTTCTGGACGTATTCGAGAAACGTGATCGCAGGCCTTTGGAAGAAGGGCTCCTGTTGCGGGCGGCAGAAGGGGCGCGGCGCTGCTCGTGCGGTCTCGAGATCGCGGGTGGTGTCCGCGCTTGCCCGAGCTGCACCGCACATCGCGCGGCGGGGTGCGGCCGACTCGCGGTGCGCGAGCTCGCGCGCGTGAATGGGGTCGTGTTGGCTGCCTCCAGCGTGGGCCTCGCCTGGTACGCCATTGCCCACGAAGCGGATCGATTGCTGCTCTTGCGTGGGACAGACGCTGGGCCCGGGCCAGAGACGAAGGTCATCGCTTGCCCGGCTGCACCGGTGACCGCGTACCTGGCCGGCAGCGTCGCGGTGCTTGCCCACGTCGTCGGCGACAGCGCGCGGCTCGTGGTGATCGAATGCAAGGCCGGCACGGTGCTGTTCGAGACGGCAACCGAGGTCGCCTTCGGACAGCCAGCCATTGCCATTGCCGGAGGCGTGCTTTACCGCGTCGCTCGCGGCACGCTGATGGCGATGACGATCGCTTCCGGCACGGAGAAGCCCCTGCTTGCAGTCGTCTCCGAGCAGACGTGCCTGCACGCGACTGTCGGGGGCGTGGTCGCCGTCACGGCGATCCTCGGCAGCCGCCGCTACGCTCGCCTCGACGAGGCCGGCGCGCTCGATCTGGAGGTCGATCTGCTCGCGGCAGGTGAGCGCCTACTCGACGAGTCGTTGTACGACGACGGCAAGCTGCTGTTGTTGATGCGCCGTACGGCGCTGTCGGGCGTCGAGCACGTGCGTACCACGCTGCTCGACGCCGCCGGCAAACGCGTCCGCACCGAAAGGGTCGCCGCGGATCATCGCGTCGCCGAGCACGCCATCTCCGGCGGGCTCTTCGCCCGCGGCGCGTATCTCGTCGCCTCCGATCGCGGCCTCGTCCGGCAGGACGTAACCGCGCCTTCGACGCCTGTCACCTTCCCGGAGACAGAGCCCTTTCTCATCACCGACGCCCGTCTCACTTCGTCTTCGTTCGGAGTGATTGCTGCTGTGGGCGGCTCGCTCCGACTGCTATCTCAAAAACCATCCTGAAAGAGGTCATCCAATGTCTACCTTTCCCAGCCACTACGATCCCAACAAGGTCGGCACACTCTACAAGCCTGATTTGATGCGCGTGGCGCTCGAAGCCGAGCGCACGAAGCTCTCCTCCGCCCAACACGATGCCAAACCGTACGCATTGCTGCTGGTCGACTTTCAGATCGACTTCTGCCACGCCGACGGCTCGCTCAGTGTGCCGGGTGCCGTCGGCGATCTGCGACGCACCATCGAGCTCATCTATCGAGAGGCAGAGCGCTTCAAGACAATTGTACTCAGCCTCGACAGCCACCTCTCGTATCAAATCTTCTACCCGACCTGGTGGGTCGACGAGGCGGGCAACCACCCTGCGCCTCACACGGTGATCGACTCGGCCTCGGTGCGCGCAGGCAAGTACAAGCCACTGCGTGAGATCGCCTGGTCGCTCGGCTACGTCGAAGAGCTGGAGCAAAAGGCCCAAAAGGCGCTCTACATCTGGCCGTACCACACGATGATTGGCAATGTGGGGCAGGCGCTAGACCCGGCGCTATTCGAGGCTGTGCACTATCACGCAGTGGCGCGCAAGTCGCAGCCCGTCTTCCTACAAAAGGGGATGATCCCGACGACAGAGCACTATTCGCCATTCGAGCCGGAGGTGAAGGTGCCCAGCCACCCGCATGGTTCGCTGAATACGACGCTGCTCAAGATGCTCGAGACGCACGAGCGCATCTACGTCGCGGGGGAGGCCAAGAGCCATTGTGTGCTGGCGGCGTGCGCGTCGATGATGCGGCATTTCGCCAATCAACCGGAGGTCATCAATCGCATTCACTTCTTGCGCGACTGCTCGAGCAGCGTCGTCGCGCCCGGTATCGACTTCGATGCCGTCGCCGAGCGTGAGCTCGCCGAGTTCGCCAAAAAGGGCATGCAATTCGTGACCAGCACGCAAGCTGGGCTTTGAGAGGAGGAACAGTCATGAAAGACCACTACGAATTACCGACTTCGGTCGCCGCAGGTGCGCTCATCGGCGCTGCTGCGCTGGCGGCAGACGCCCAGCAAGTGCTGGTCGCCAACTTGGATGACACGGTGCTGCTCGGCTGTGTCGGCCTCTCTGCCGACGGGCTCGACACCGCCGACGCGACGCTGGTGAGCATCGTGCTCGACATGTCCGGCTCGATGGAGCCGAGCCGGCAAGCAGTGATAGAGTCATACAACGCGCTGATGGTCGCGCTTGCAGGCGCCAAGTCTGCCGGCAGCATTCTGGTGAGCACCTGGGCGTTCTCCGACGCTGCGGCGCTGCTCTCCAGCTACGAGCCGGCGGCAAAGAAGCCGAAGCTCACCAAGGCGGTGTACGCACCCGCTGGCATGACGGCACTTCACGATGCCGTGCTGGCTGCGATGACCGGCCTCGTCACCTATGGGCAGCGGCTGTGGGACGAGGGCGTTCCGACGCGCCGCATCTTGTTCGTGCTCTCCGACGGAGGCGACAACGCCTCGAAGGCGACTCTGCTCGAGGTGCGCACGGCGGCCCGCGCGCTGGCGCGCGACGAGGCATACACCCTGGCCTACGCCGGCTTTGGCTCGACGGATTTGCAGCTGCAGGCCGACGCAATCGGCTTCCCGAATGTCGTGGTGACCGGCGCCAGCGAGGGCGAGCTTCGCCGGGTGTTTCGCCAGGTCAGCCAGAGCGTGTTGCGCGTCAGCCAGGGCACTCAGCCCAGCGCGGGCGGCTTCTTCTGACTCAGGGTCGCCGCGTAAGCTGTTGATGACGACAGTGTTGCGTATTCTGCGCACCAAAGGCCTGGTCGAGAAGCGCCCCACGCTCGCTGCGATCGTCGTCGAGGCGAGCGCCCGGCATTTCAGAAGGCCTTGGCGGCCGAGATTGCGACGTTTGCCGCCAACGCACCGCCAAAGCAGTGCGCCAAAGCTGTGACCAGGCGGCCTACTTCTTGAGCCGCGCCTTCATTGCGGCAAGCTCGTCGTCCACCGCCTGTTCAGCCTCCGCGCGTGCCTCTGCCTGCTGTCTAGCGCGCGTCGCGGCGGCTTCGAGGCGCTCGGCGTCGCTGAGGCGGGGTGCCTCTGCGACGCGAGCTTTTGGTTCCTCGAGCTCGGCTTTGGCGGCCTTTGCCGGCAGGGCGGCTTCGACCGGCTCCTTCTTGCGGCTCTTACGGAGCCGCCAATAGGCGTACAAGCCCGCGACGCCGAACACGCCGGCGAGCAAGAACCATTGCCAATAGCTGAGCATCAGGCCGACAAAGCCGACCGCCAAGCAGATCCCCAGAACGGCGATCGCCAGATACTTCCAGCGATTGCTCTTCTTGTCCTCGACCTCAGTCGCATCCCGCTTCGTCTTCTCTTCGTCCGTGAGCAAGAGGTCGTCGAGCGCGCGCTTCGCCGCATCTTTCCCAGCTGCGAGCGCGGCTTTGGTGGTGGCGTCTTCCGTGAGTCGTTTCAAGTCGGCCATGGTCGAGTCGATCTCTCAGCCCCTAGCGTTCGGGGATCGGCGCGTTGAAGTGGGCGACGAACAGGTCCCATTCGCTTGGCTTCTGCAGTGAGCCGCCTGGAAGCGGATCGAGCACCAGCGAGTCGAAGAAAGCCCCAATCAGCACAACGCCGCCACTCGCATCGATCAGCAGTGATGCTGCGTTCTCCTCGTAGAGATCACCGGTGCGCTTCTTTGAAATCAGGTCGCCGACGTTGCCATCGTAGGACGCGTAGAACAGGTCGTTATAGCTGCTGGCATCGCCGGGGTCGCCGAGCAGCAGGTCCCCGTCACCGAAATCGACGCCCGTCGAGGTGCTGTCGTCGCCGACTTCTCCGACCACGAACAGGCGCTCAGCGCAGTCGACGACGATGTGATTCGCCCGCTGAAAGCCGAGCCCCTGGATGCGCTGAACCCAGCGCGTCTCTCCTGTGACGGGTGCGAGCCGTGCGAAAAAGATATCCTGGCCGTCGTAGCTGTCCTCGGCGCCTTCGAAGTGCGTGATGGCTCCCCTCTCTTTCAAGCCGAGGCGAAAGGTTCCCGCTACGTAGATTTCGCCCGATGCCCCGAAGGTGACCTCGTTGGCTTCTTGAGCAGACTCGTCCCCGAAGATGCGATGCCACCTCCATGCGCCATTCGCGTCATAGCGAACGACGAAAGCGTCCGAGCCGCCGTAGGTGACTTCGCCTGGCGTAGTGCCGCCGAACGCGTTCACTGTATCGGTCTGCCCCGCGACGATCACCGCACCGTCAGGCAACACCGCGAGATCCGGCAAATGCTCGATGTCGACGGCGTTGCTGGAGATCGGGCGGTTCCAGAGCCGGTCGAGATTTCCGTCGAGCTTCGCTAGCTGCACGCCGTCGGTATCGGGTGTTGGCCCGTTGCCCCAGTCGATCGTGCCATTGGCGGCGACTGCAACGAAGATGTTGCCTCCCGCATCGACACCGACAGCGCTGGCCTCCTGATATTCGCCGTCGCCAAACGCCTTGGCGAAAGTGAAGCTTTCGTCTTTCGCGGGATCGAACACGGCAACGTACGCGTCATATGCGTCGTAGTCGCCTTTGCCGGCGGGCGTGGTGGCAGTGATCGTCGGGCCGCCCTCGAGAAACGTCATGTCGCCCGTGAAAGAGCCGGCCAGCACGAGCGTCCCATTGGGCGCGAACGCCATATCCCAAATCCAGGCGGTTCCGGTGCCACCAAACACGAAGCCACGCTTCGACTGACCCATCGGGTCGAGCTGGAGCAACAGGATGTCGTCGACCCCGTCCCCCGAGGACACGACGGGGATGCCGTCAGCGTTGAGCTGACCGCCTTTGAGCTGGGCAGCGATCCAGATATCACCGTTGCCATCGATTGCGCTGGCCGTAGGCTGGTAGCCATCGAGGCTGACCGTGCCAAGGGGGTAGGCCCAGTCGAAGGTCATGCTCGAGAGATCGGCCCCGCATTGCACGTTGCCACCCGCACCTTCGCCACCGTGAGCACCGCTGCCACCGCTACCGCCCTGCGCGCCCGTGCCGCCGGCGCCCTGTGGATTGCCGGCGCCGACTGGAACGCCGCCACCGGCGTCGCTCCCGCCTTCTTCGGGGAAATCGAGCAGAAAGCTGCAGCCAGCCGAGAGGCAGAGCAGAAGCAGCGCGTGATGGTGCCGAATCGAGCTCACAGTGCGAACCCAGCCTACACCAGATCCGCGATCTTTCAGGCCTTGTCGGCTGTCGCCCGGCTGAGCACGAGCAGCATGCCGATGGCGAGGAAACCGAAGCCGATGATCTGCATCCAGCTCAGCTTCTCGCCCAAGACGTAGCGTGAAACCAGCGCGACACAGCAGACCCCGGAGCAGAGATGAATCGCGCCCATCTGGGCGCCCGTGTACGTGCCGAAGCCCAAGCGAGTCGCCGCCACGTTCAGCACGTACTCGGGCAAGACGATCGCCCAGCTCATCCCCACCCGACACACGGCGCTGTCGTGCTCGTAGAGCCCCTGGCTGCCGCCGAAGAGTTGGTGCTCTGCACGCGTCTGATCAGGTTGCTCCTTCGGCCGTCGTTGCCGTCTCTGTCGCTGTCACTGGCGGCTCCTCTTCCGATGTGGGCTCGGGCTCGGGCTCACGCCAACGGATCTTCAATCGGCGGTAGAACTCGACGGCAAGCACGATGAACACCATGTCCCATGGTGCGCGGTAGCGAGCCTCGCCCGTCGCCATCATGACGGCTACGACGACCCCGAAGATGGGCGCCATGAGGGCGAGCTCGGTCGAGCGAAGCAGGCCAAGCATGCCCTTCTGGCGAGCGAGGTCGAGCATCAGCACGAGCGAGGGAAAGAACAGGAATAGCAAAAATAGGTAATGAAATAGCTGACTGCCCGGCCAAAACCCGGTCGCCACAGCTGGCCACGGCAGGCTACCGCCGAAGCTGTCCCATACGTGCTCGAGGGACAGCACGAATGCCTGGCCGGGGTGCTCGCGGATCCAATCCCAAGCAGCGGCCCTGTTGGCGTCGTTGTCCGTGATGGCAAAAGCGAACTCGGGCTTGTCTCGGTAGCCATGTTGATAGGCCGCAGGGCTGCCGAAGCCGATCGTCCCGCGCGCCTTGGGGTCCTTCCAGACGACGCCCTGCACGCGACCGATGTGGCCCATCAAGAAGTCTGCGCCCGCCTTGTTGGAGCCCGGGCAAAATTTGCCACCATTGCCGCGGGTGCAGCGTTCGGCTTGCCATTGCGAGAGCGGTGCGGCCCCAAGCAGCAGTGCGCCCACGAGGAGAAGCTTGCGACGGAAGCTCGCGCCTCTGGTGAACAGCGCATGAATACCCAAGAAGGAGAGAATCGCTGGGGCAGCCACCATCTTCATGATCATGGCGCACGAGAAGAAAATGCCGCCGGCGACCGCGATCGCCAGCGCGAGTGGGAGTCGGGCTTTGGGAGGGATGGAGAAGCTCTTGCGCGCCCCTGCGCGCTCGCGGTACGGGTGCTTCTCGACCTTGTCGGGAGACGCCGCCAGCGCGGGCGGAGACAGCAGCCGCACTGCGCCGAGGTAGCAGACCATGGTCAGCGTAGCGGTGAGCGTGAGATAGATCTCCGCGAGGAAGTAGCCGCCGTAGTCGACGAAGGGCAGATACAAGCTCGCGAGCACCAGCGCCCAGCGCCCCGTCTTCTTGTCGAACGCGAGCCAGCCGAGCGCCCCGACAGCGAGCGGTACCAGCATCGTCACCCCGAGCTGGAACCAGACCAGCTTCTGCAACGTGGCATCGGCTTTGAAGAAGTACGAGATCACCTCGGTCATGCCCGGCGGATGGGTCACGTCGGAGGGGCGCAGCTTGTAGCCGGGTTTGGAGATGCGCTTGCCGAGGTCGACATACATCTGCATGTCCGAGTAAACGAACTTGCGAGGGTCGTGGTACTTGAGCAGATGCGCGGCTCGCCACGCGGCGCCCAGCGCGAACACGACCAGCGCCAACACGTCGGCCAGGAACGGAAAGCGCACCATCTGGCGCCGGTACACGTCTCTTGCCCAAGCCAGCCAGAGCGGCGCGTTCACGATCGCCGCCTCGCAAACAGCGCCAATCCGTCTCGCAACTCGCGCTCGGTTGCGCGCGAGACAGGGCCCACCAATGAGACGCGCAGCGCCTTCGGATCGAACATCTTTGCCGCGACGCCTCTGATGGCTCGCGCCGTGACGCGCGAAAGGCGCACAGCGCGCTCGTCGGGCGAGGTCACGTCGTCGAACAAGAGGCCGGTTGCTGCTTGCTCGGCCAGCGCCTCCGGCTGATCTTTGGAACGCTCTGCTTGCCAGCGCGCCCGCTGCGCGGCCTTGACGATCTCGTCTGGCCGCGGGCCGGAGACACGCAGCTCGAACAGCATGTCGAGCACTTCGCGGAGAACGCGGCCGATGCTTGCTTCGGCCGCGTCGGCGGCGATGTCGAAAAAGCCGACCTCCCCGTAGGCTTCGTAGCCAGCGGAGACGTCGTAACAAAGTCCGAGGCCGTCGCACAGCCGCTCGTAGAGGCGGGTTGCGTTGCCGTCGTCGATCACGCGCAGCAGAAGCTCCGCAGCCGGCAGAGCTCGGCTCAGGCGGCCGGGCCCGAGGCTGCTCACGCGAAGCGAGACTTGGCTTGCGCGTGTGCGCACGATCGTCAAGCGGTCGGCCGGTGCTTGCGACGCTTGAAAGCGTGTAGCGTTCACGCGCCGCCCGCGTGGGAGCCGCGTGAACGCGCTGGCGATCCGCCGGAGCAACGTCGCGCGGGCTGGCAAGCGCCCGGAGACCGCGAGCACACCGGAGCTGGTCGTGTAGTGGCGCCCGTGATGACAGGACAGCGCCGTCTTGTCGAAACGGCGCAGCGTGCTGAGCGTGCCGATGATCGACTGGCCGAGCGGGTGGTCGCCGAAGGTTGCAGCGCGCGCGACGCCATCCGGATCGACCAGGCGGCCACGCTCGTCGCGATCTTCGAGCAGCTCTTCTCTGACGATGCCGCGCTCGACGTCGATGTCGTTGAACAGCGGAGTGAACGCGATGTCGCTCAGGATATCGGCGGCGTCGAGCAGTTGATCCGGCGGGCAGATCATGGTGAGCGCGCCGCTCTCCACGCCGGTGGCTGCGTCGAGGCTCGCGCCGATCTCTTCGATGCCGCTGGCGAGCGCGTGCGCAGTCGGAAACCGCGGTGTCCCGCGGTGAAGCATGTGCTCGAGGAAGTGTGAGAGGCCGGCGTTATCGGCGGACTCGAAGCGAGCGCCGACTCGGTTGACGAACGTGACCGCCGCGCGCGACAGGTGTTGACCCCTGACGATCGCGACCCGCAGGCCGTTGTCCAGGGTGACGACCTCGACCACGTGGCGCCTTATTCAGGGCTGGGTGCCCCGAACGGGTTCATCGGGGGAGCGCCCGACGCCGACGCATTCGGCTTCGGCAAGAACTCCGGGTTCGGCTTGATCTCGGTCTGGCTCGCAGCCCGCAAGCGCTTCATGTAGCCGACCAATGCGTCACGTTGCTTCTTCTCGCGACGCTGGGCGACATATTGGTCACGCGACTTCTGCCAGGTCTCTTCTGCGGGGGCCTTCTTTTCGACCAGGACGATAATGGCGAGCCCCGAGTCGCGAAGGGGTATCAGCTTGTCTGCCACGTCGCCTGGCTTGGTCAGCCCGAAGGAGATGGCGGCAGGCGAGTCGCCCGGCTGAGCGTCTTCAAAAGGCTCTTCAGTTGCCGCAAACGACAGGCTGGTCTCGACCTTGGGCTCGAGCGGATCTGCCACAACGACGGGTTTGGGCTCGTCCTTCTTGGGCTCGTCCTTCTTGGGCTCGTCCTTCTTGGGCTCGTCCTTCTTGGGCTCGTCCTTCTTGGGCTCGCCCTGGGCCGGGAGGGCTTTTGATGGGTATTTGGCCAAGTGCACGGCGAGCGCTTCTTCGAGCGTCTTACCGCCTTTGACGGCCGCTTGAATCTCTTTGGCGCCTTCGGCGACGAGGCGCTTGGCGTCTGCGCTGATGTAGAGCTCGCGCGCGGTGCGCGCTCGCATTGCCTTCTCGGCGTCTGCGCCTTGTAGGATCTTGTCGAGACGCATGAGATGGAAGCCGCGCGGACTCTCGATGATCTCGCTCACCTTGCCGGCCTCTTTCAGCCCGAACAAGGCGTCCGCGATCGGTTTGAGATCGCCTTGCAGCTCGCCCTGCGTGAGACAATGCATGCGCCCGCCGTCTTTTCGCGACGTTTGATCTTCGCTGATTTGCGTGGCGACGGTGGTGAAGTCCTCTTCTTGCGCTCGCTTTTTGGCAGCTTCGATCTTCCCGCGTGCGGCGCCTTTTGCGGCCGAGTCTGGGGTCTCCGGCAGCAGCACCATGATGTGGCTCACGTCACGGCACTCGCCGCCGAGCTCTTTTTTGCGCTGGTCGAAGGCCTTGTCGATCTCTGCCGCATTTTTGTCGGCCCAAGCGGTGACGGCCGCCTCGCTGGTGTCGATCGCCCGGTCTCGATAGAAGGCCGGCCTGAGCCGCAGATGTTTGATCTTGGCGGTCGTCTTCTCGGCACTGAAGTCGTCGAGCGCTTCACCTTCGCTCACGCGAACGCGCGACATGATCAAAGTGCGCATGCGTGCCGCGATGAGCTCCGCCTTTTGATAGTCGCGGTAGTCGGTCTCGGAGAGACGCGTCAGGTCGGAAATCACCTTCTTGTAGGTGTCCGCCGAGAATTTCTGCGTCTTCTTGTCCTTGAACCGGTCGTGCAGGAGCGTGACCCCCGGGGGCAGCTGCGCCTGCCGATCGAGCATCGGGTCGATACCCATCAACCCCACGATCTCCGGCCCCATCGTGCTCGGCAGGGAAAAGCGGACACGGCCCGCGACCAGCTCTTTGGTCACGTCTTCGTCGCTGATGGAAACGCCCAAACGCTTCGCGTCAACGAGCAACAGCTCACGCTCTTCGAGGCCCTCGACGATCTGCTTCTTGATTTGGAGCCCATCGGCGCGACCCGCCTCCAAGCGGTTGGCCGCGATGCGGAAGGTTGCCCAGAAGTGGCTCGCCTTGAGGCACTTGCCGTGAACCTCACCGGCGCAGTCAGGCCCGGCCTTGAGCTGGTTTTGACCGCCGCCAGGCCCGAAGCTCATCACGAAAACGATGGCGATCGCGATGACTGCGAGGCCGCCGAGGAGGGAGGAGAACCGATTCACGGGCCATGCCGTACCATGCTTTCGCGCGTTGCCCCAGCCCCACGGCGGAATTTAGGGTGTCCTGGCCGCCATGCTATGCTGCTCGCCCGTGACACGTCGAAGTCTCAGCTCGTCTCCTGATCTCATTATCGCGGGTCTCCCACCTACCCGTCGCGTGGGCGGTTCCCGTCGCGAGGCGAGCGACCGGCTGCGGTTCGTCGTGGGTGAGCGGAGCATCGAGGGCTGGGCGCTGAACAAGAGTCGCGGCGGAATTCGCGCGATCGTCGATGAAGTCATCGAGCTCGGCGTGTCGCTTCAGCTGTTTATCGCCGACGCCGAAGACGGGCGCCCCGCTCGAATCGTGTGGATTCAAGAAGAGCCCGACGGCGCCATTGTCGGGGTCGAGTTCATGGACTCGGAAGGGCCGGTCTCGGAGCCCCCTGGTCCGATGCCGCCCAGAGACGCCAGCGACGCGAGCAACACCTGATCGCGGCGCTTCGCGCGCTGCTTGGCCCGGCGGGGCCTTTCGCGCGCGTGCCCGGCTACGAGCAGCGGGAGGGGCAGCTCCGTATGGCGGAGGCAGTCGCCCTGGCGCTCGAGAGCGCGGAGGTTCTGATTTGCGAGGCGGGGACGGGCACCGGCAAGACGCTGGCCTACCTGATCCCGGCGCTGCTCAGCGGTCAGCGGGTAGTGGTCTCGACCGCGACCAAGGCGCTGCAGGACCAGATCATCAAGAGCGACATCCCGAAGATCGCCAGCGCGCTCGGGCGCACGCCCAACGTGGCCGTGGGCAAGGGCCTCTCGAACTACGTCTGCGTGCGCCGCTATCGTGAGGCTCGCGCTTACCCTGGCGAGCTCGGGCGCCACCTGCCCATCATCGAAGAATGGCTGCGGGAGACCAAGACGGGTGACCCGAGCGAGCTGGCAGAGGTGCCCGAAGACGACCCTGCGTGGGCAGCGATCACGTCCTCCAGCGAGACCCGGGTCGGCCCGCCATGTCCCCATTACGACGAGTGCTTCGTGACGCGCATGAAGCAGCGCTTGTTCGGCGCCGAGCTCTTGATCGTGAATCATCACCTCTTTTTTGCGGATCTCGCCGTCAAGCTCAGCGCGGGAGCCGCCGGCGTCGCCCGCGTTGGTGTCCTGCCGCCCTACGAAGCAGTCATTTTCGACGAAGCGCACCGGCTGGAAGATGTGGCAGCGACATTCTTCGGCGTGCGGATCTCCACCGCGAAGGTCGCGGCGCTCGTGCGAGACGCAGCGCGCGTGCTCGGGCGCGCGGTCAGCGGCGGGCTCGGACACGGCGAGCGCATCACCAGCGCCGTCGCCAACGCAGCCGAAGGCTTCTTCGCCGCGGTGCGCGCTGCGCTTCCGCAGAGCGGGGAAGGGCGCATCAGCATGAGCGCCGACAGCTTCGACCGCGCGGCGGAGCTTGCCTACCACGAGCTCGACGATAGCCTTGCGGTGCTCGCCGACTACGCTCAGGAGAACGCCACCAACGAGGCGATGGAAGTTGTCGAGCGGCGCGCGCAGACGATGCGAAAAGAGCTCGCATCCATCGTCGAGCCTGCCACCCACCATGTGACCTGGGCCGAGGTAGGGCCAGGCCGGAAGATGGCGCTCGGCGCCACGTTGATCGACGTCGGGCCGATTTTTCGCGACCAGGTGGCGCACAAGCTCGGCGGTGTCGTGCTGACCAGCGCCACGCTTGGGTCCGTGCCGATCGGCGGCAAAGAAGCGGGGAAGTTCTCGTTCTTGAAGCGAAGGCTCGGCCTCTCGGAGTCGGTCTCGGTGCCGGTGCGCGAGCTCGATGTCGGCTCGCCGTTCGATTTTCAGAACAGCGCGCTCTTCTATGTTCCTCGCGATCTGCCGGAAGTGAGCGACCCGGCGTTCCTCGACGCGGCAATCGAGCGGGCGGCCGAGCTCATCGAGATCGCGAAGGGTGGCGCGTTCGTGCTCACGACCAGCTTGCGCGCGATGCGCGCGCTGGGTGCGGGCGTGCGTCGCGCGACTGGTCGCTCGGTGGCGATTCAAGGCGATGCCCCCAAGACCGCTTTGCTCGACGCGTTTCGCAAAGAGGGCAGTGGCGTGCTGGTTGCGACGATGGGCTTCTGGGAAGGGGTCGATGTGGCTGGCGACGCGCTGCGCTTGGTCGTGATCGACAAGCTGCCGTTCGCTGTCCCCAGCGACCCCGTCGTGCGCGCGCGATCGGCTGCCCTCGCCGCCGACGGCCACGACCCCTTCACCAATTACAGCGTGCCCGAGGCGGCCATTACGCTGAAACAGGGTGTGGGCCGGTTGCTCAGGACCGCGAAGGACCGCGGCGTCGTTGCCGTCCTCGATCGCCGACTGGTCGAGCGCGGCTATGGCAAGCGCATTCAGCGCGAGCTGCCGCTCGGGCCCCCGACCTCCGATCTTGCAGCCGTCAGGGCGTTCTTCGAGCGAGCCCCCCGGAGAGGCAGAATGGATTCGAAGCAGCGGCCGGAAGACAGCTGAGCAATCCGTCTCAAGAACGTACGCGTTCGCGACATCGATCTTCGAGACATGGCAGCATGAACGTGGTTACAGACAATCGACGAGGCCAGCGGCGCTCGCGGCCGCGCAGACGTCGCTCTGCACGCACACCCCAAACCGGTCCGCGAACGGCTGGTCGGCCGGGTCCACACGAAACAGGGCGCAGATGTCGCCCGTGGTCGAACACGGCGATGGGTCGGACGCGCTGCATTGATAGATGCCGCCAAAAGCTTCGACGCAGATCCCGAGCGGCTTGGTCGCGGATCGGCCAACGCACGGGAATTCGAGGGGGCACGGCTCACAAGCCCCGCCGCAGAAGGCGTTGTCCGGTTCTGGGCAGGACAGCGATACCGCCAAAGGTGCATTCGTGAACGCGCTCTTGTCTGCGTAGCGGCAGGCAGTCGTCGCACCCAGCTCCCAGAGCTTGGCGCACACGCCAAATGGCACACAAAAGAGGCCCGACGCGTCATCGTGAACACAGACCTCGCCGTCGTCACAGGCAATGCAAGGGCTGTTGACCCAGCTCGGGATGTCAGGCCAACAGACGCCAATCTCCAAACTTTCCTGATTGCTACGGTCGCCGGCCGGGGTGCAGCCGACGCCGGTACACTCGGGAAACCCGAATGGTGGGCAAAGATCATGCTCACCGCAGAAGCGGATCCCTTCGGCCTCACATTCGAATGGGCCACTCGTGACGGTCGCATCAGGAGCGCTGCTGCCCTGGTCGTCAATGTCCGTGCGGCCACCACAGCCCAGCGTCGAGCATAATGGCAGCGCCAGCACAGCCACCCACCGAGCGGTCGCGCGTGCTCTCACGGTGGCGGCTCAGCCGGGTAACAGACTCCACCGCCGGGTAGCTCCGCCTCCGCTGCTGCGCAGGTGGCAGCTGGCATGCAGATCCCAAGGTTGTCCGCCGTGGGCTGAGAGACCTCATCGACGTTGTAGACGAAACAGTTGCTTCCGGCCGAGCAATACGGCTCCTCCTTCCGGCAAAAATCGACGCCAGACGGCATACAAAAGCTGTACGGGTGCAGGCGTGAGCGGCCACGGCAGAGCTCGCCGTCGTCGCAGGCGCCGCAGGCATCACCGCACAGTTTCAGTACTTCTGTTTCAGGACAGTCGCTGGGCTCAGGCAGCGGCTCACAATCAAACGCACCGTAGTCCAGGAAGCGAACTTTGTGGGACGCTCCAGAATCACAGAACAGCTTTCCCAAATCCCACGGGGCGCAGGTGATATCGTACAGCAGCACCGTGCCGTCGGGACAGTCGAACAGAAGCGCGAGCCAGGGGCCCATTTCCAGGGAGCAGATGCCGAGGGCGTTGGGCTCCGCCCCGAAGCTGTCTTCGAGGCAGAGGCAGTCGTCGGTGGAGCAGTCATTCGGCCCTTGGCAAACGCGCTGGCCGCCCGGTGTACTGCACAGCTCACCGCCACTCGTTCCGCTCACGCCCGCGCCTTGGCCGTTGGCGCCTGTCAACGTTTCCACCTCGGGGTCGCAGGCGCCACATGCAAGCGCCAAAACGACTGAGGCCAGCAACAAGCGACAACTACTGCGCTCCACGGCTTACTCCGCACAGTCCGAGCAGAGGTCGGGGCCACAACCGGCGCAGTCCCAGGCGGCGCACTCCAGACAATGAAAGTTTTGCGCGTCCTCGAATGGTGTCAAGCGAGTGCGCGCGTAACGCTGCAAGGCGCCGTCATCCTCCAGCTCGAGAAACACGGGGTGCGCCCGTCGGCAGAGCTGACCGACAGCATCGTCGCGATCATCGCCAGCGGGCGCAGCATGCGCGGCAACGAACAGAGCGTAGGCAGCGTTGTCGACCTCTTTGCCATCGAACCACACCAGCTGAACAGCGTCTGGGTAGGGGTTGATGCGTTTGGCCGGCACCGTGAGAATCCAGCGATAGTCTGGCGGAAAGCCGTCTTCGATGTCGCTGCATGACCAGTGAGAACCTGAAATACGTTGCGATCGATCGCGTCGACTCCCACGAAGCCGTTGTCCCATATGGCTTCGAACACCTGATTCCACGTTGAACGGGTGGCAGCGCGCAGCTCGGGCGCCAGCACTTGCAGTCGTGAGCACTCCCCACGGTCGTACACGACTGCACTCTTGATCCCGACCGGCTCCTCGTTCTCGGGCCCGCATGGACCCGGTGATGAGTAGAACTGGGTCCTACGCAGATCTTGCGTGCGCGTCTCGCCACTGCCGTTCCAGTTCAGTCTGACTGTGCTGAGCGGGTCGCAAAGCAGAAAGTCCTGCAACTCGTCGTCCGACTGGAAGGTGATGGACTTGCTCGCGTTCGCGATCAAGCGCGAGCGATAGCGCGTTAGGTCATGGGCGAAAGCATAGTAACCGCTGCGTCTGCCAGAGAAGAGATACCGTCATAACGCATCTCGATGGTCGTCAAATCCGTCTCCGTAAACCCGATGCCGAGATTACCCGCATCCCATACGGCTGTTTGACCAAGCCCTGCTATGCGCTGCGCGAAGACCGGTGATCCGTCGCCGCCTTTGGCGGCAAACACCAGGTTGGCAACGTTATTGGGACCTCCCCCCCCCCCGCAGGCGCCGGCCAGCAGAATCGCGGACGCCAACGAAAGCAAACTGGCCAAGATGCGATGCTTGTTCATCGTTCCCCCTTTTCCCTTGATGGAAGAATGGCACCTGGCCGTAGGTTGGGTCAACGAGGTCGGTGCCAAAGATCCGCGAAGTCGGGGACGTTGTGGCACACGAGGCGTGGATGTGGAGGCTATCTCGCGAGCGCCATCGTGCCCGTGGCTGGGTTCGCTGTTGAGCTCGCCGCCGTGCCTTCGTGCTGACCATCAGCCTGCGGCCCTGCGCGCGCTGGTTGGGCGTGTTTGCCGTCCTCGATCGCCAGACTGGTCGAGCGCGGCTATGGAAAGCGCATTCAGCGCGAGCTGCCGCTCGGGCCCCCGACCTCCGATCTTGCAGCCGTCAGGGCGTTCTTCGAGCGGGCCCCGCACTCGGGATCGTAATGCGAAACGTCGTGCCTCTGGGGCTTGGCTCGAGTGCGATATCGCCGCCGTGCGAGACGACGATCGCGCGGACGACCAGGAGCCCCAGCCCGGAGCCGGAAGCCTTGGTGGTGACGCCCGCGAACAGCAGGTGAGGGGGTATGCCCGGACCGTCGTCGTGTACGCGCACGATCTCACTGGAGCCGTCGCGCTCGATGGAGAGCGACACCGTGCCACGCGCTCCGATCGCGTCGCGCGCGTTCTCGATGAGGTTGGCCAGCGCGCGTGCGAAAAGCGACGTGTCGCACGTGAGCTCGACGCTCCGCGTGTCGGGCGTGACGACGATGCTCACCCCGTCGCGGGCCGCCACCGCGGACAGCGCCTCGTCGCATACGTCCCCGAACGGCACTCGCGCACGCTGGAGCGGCTCACCTTTGGCGACTGCCATGCAGCGATTGGCCAGATCTTGCGCGCGGCGAAGCTGCTCGCGAACGCGCGCGAGCTGCCGCGTGGCGAACGGCTTGTCGTCCAGGCTGGCTGCGCAAAGATGAGCGGAGGTATCGGCGACCGCCAGGATGTTGCGAAAGTCGTGCAAAACGAGGGCGCAGAGCTCCCCGGCAATGCGCGGGTCGGCGCCCTGTCTTTCTTCGACGTCGGTCACGGGGCGAAAGCGGCGACCATTGCAGGTTGCTCGACCGGCTTGTCGGGCGGACCCAACACCAGCTCGAGGCGAACCGCCTGGACGGGCAGGCCCTGGTAGATTGTCGCGAACACCGTATCGGCAAGCTCGCTACTCTTCACCGCCCCGTTCGGCGTAATGGCGACGCGGGTTTCGAAGCCCACGAGATCACCGACGAACCCAGCCCGGCGGACGTCGACCATGCCCGTGTCGGAGAGGGGCGCTAGGGTCTCGATGAATGCGCGCACGTCCACCATCTTGGACAGCTCTTTGATGGTGCGACGGAGCGGGCTGGATGCCAGCGCCAGCACCTCGGCGCACCGTCGTCGCAAATAAATTTCAGGTGACTCTTGGATCCCCTGGGAGGCGAGCGCGTCTGCGAGCGCCTTCTTGCTGACGATGATGGCGTAGCGCGCGCCCTTGATCAGCTTGGACAGATTCGCGTCCAGTGGTCCCAGCCGCTCTCCGCTGAGGAATGCCAACCCGCCGGGGGCGCGCGCCGTCATGATGCTGCACAGCTCCGCCAACGCTGTGGCATCGAGATCAGCGGCGAGTCGAACGTCGATCGCTTCGTGAAGGCTGACCACGCCCAGCGAAAGCGCCGGCCCGAACGTCATCTCGGGCTTCGGATGAAACCCACGCGAATAGACCATTTCGATGCCAGCGCGACGAAACACCCGAGGGATCTCCCGGATGAGGTCGAGATGGCCGATCAACGCGAAAGGACCCACCTTCTCGTAAATGAAACGATAACGATGGCCCTCTTTCGGGGTGGGCATCGTGCCGGGAGGCGGCGGGCCGTCTCCGCGGCGCTGCATTATTGGTAGCTTCACGCGCGGAGGGCCGGCTTCGTCGAGCGAGCCGAGGGCGCCCAAGAACGCGACTCGCTCGTTGCGCATCTCGGTCATGTCGCAAGCGACGCCACAGTCGTAACAGACCAGGCGCCGCGTCTCTTTGAGCGCGCTGGCGACATTGGTCTCGTGCACGAAGGCGCCCGCCACCTTGCCGCAGGGAGGGCTCAACCGGCTCTGCAATGCTTTGCGATATTCGCGCGCCAAGAAGCCGTCCTCCAAACCGACGTCGATATGGCTCCACGGCAAGCGTGCAGTCACCGGAATGGTGGCCAAGAACTGCTCGGTATCGAGACCAACGGCTGCGAACGCAGCCTGCCAGGCCTCGAGCTTGAGCTGGTCTTCCCAGGAGTCGAAACGTGCGCCCCCGCGGTAGGCATGCTCGAGCACGTCGGCCAATCGGCGGTCGCCACGGGCAAATACACCTTCGAGCAAGCTCGAGTCGCCGTCGTGTGTCTTCAGCTTGAGTCCACGAATTTTGCGGACCTCGTCCTTCAAGATGCGCTGTTTGGCTTTGATGTCGTCGAGTGAGTCGATGGCGCACCACTGAAACGGCGTGTGCGGCTTGGGCACGTGCACCGAGACGCTGATCACGACCTCTGCTGGTTTGCCCCGACCCGCGGCGCGTTTGCCTACTTCGAGTGCTTTGGCGCCGGTCATGATGATGCCGCGCACGTCTTCTTCAGTCTCGGTCGGCAAGCCGCAGATGAAGTAGAGCTTCATCTTGCTCCAGCCGCGCGAGAACACGCGCTCGGCTGTCTCGAGCAGCTGCTCTTCGGTGACGTTCTTGTTGATCACGTCGCGCATACGCTGCGTGCCGGCTTCCGGCGCAAATGTGAGGCCGGTCGCGCGCACGCGCTTCAGCTCGTCGAGCAGCTCGGGCTCGAGGCCGTACGCCCGCAGCGACGAGACACCGAGCGACACCTTCTTTCCGGCGAGCTTGTCGGTTACGCGCTTCAACAGAGGTGAAATACAGCTGACATCGGCGGTCGACAGCGCCGTGAGCGACACCTCGTCTTGGCCGCTCTTTTCGATGGCCCGGACCACGGTGTCGACGATCTCGTCCGGATCGCGTTCACGTACGGGCCGGTAGATCATGCCTGCTTGGCAGAAGCGGCAGCCTTCCGTGCAACCGCGGGCGACCTCGATCGACATCCGATCGAAGATCGCCTCTGGGCCGCCGGTGGGGCTCTCGTCCGGAAATGGAAATTTCTTCAGATCGACGAGCCCGCGCTGGACAGGGAAGGGGAGGCCGTCGCTCAGAGCTGGCTTCGCTACGACGAAGAGTCCCGAGCCGTCGTCGCGCTCGGTTTGGTAGAGCGAGGGCACGTAGACGCCTCCGAGCGACGCCAGCGCGCGCAGGCGCTCCGCGCGCGTCTTGCCTTCGTCGGTGAGGCGCTTCCACGTGAGGGCAACGGCAGTCGCTGCTTCTTCACCGTCGCCGATCACGATCGCGTCCAAGAACGGGGCGATCGGCTCGGGGTGCGTCGCGACCGGCCCGCCGGCGATCACGAGCGGATCAGTCTCGCTTCGATCTGCGGCGCGCAGCGGGATGCCCCCCAGATCCAACATGGTGAGAATGTTGGTGTAGGTGAGCTCGAACTGAAGCGAGAACCCCACGACGTCGAACTCGCATAGCGGGCGCTTCGATTCGAGCGACACCAGCGGCAGCTTGCGCGCGCGAAGCTCGGCTTCGAGGTCGACCCAGGGGGTGTAACAACGCTCGGCCAGTGTGCGCGGGTCGTCGTTCAAGATGCCGTACAGGATCTTGAAGCCCAGGTGGCTCATGCCGATGTCGTAAACGTCCGGGAACGCGAGACAGACCTTGGCGACATCTGGCAACCACTCGCGCGAGCGGGACCCTGACTCGCCGCCAACGTATCGAGCCGGTTTGGTTACCTTGTGGAGAAATTCGGCGTACGGGTGCGGCGGCGCGGAGTGAGACATCAGCCCGAGCGTCTAGCACATCCGCCGGGCAGCACCGAACAGGCCAGCTAGCGTGAAGGCCGTGACTGTGAAGGGGTTCTTGAGCCCGGCCATCCGAGCGGACCGCGGGCTTCCGAAGAAGCTGCGCATCGTCGCGCTGCGAGCAGGTGCGCATCGCGGCTTCGGTCTCCGCCAACGACCACGTTCGCGTAGCCCTCGAGCGATCAGCGAGCGAGACGCCGACGAAGCGCTGCTCGAGGCGCTGTGCACCCGAGCGGCGCGCTAGCTCGACTTCGAGACGGGCCCGTGGGCGGCTGCGTCCTCTTCCCAATCGGTCCACACGGTGCCGGTCTTTTCGAGGTAGGCCGCGACGGCTGTGCCGATCGTGGGGAAGAAGGCGGGGTCACCGATGCGACCGTACAGCTCGTAGCGCTTCAGTCGATCTTTCACCGGGTCTTTCAGCTCGGCAAACGCAAGCTCGATCCCGCGAGCATCGAGCTCTTCATGGAGATCTTCGAGCATCTGGCCAGCGGTGGAATCGATGTCGGTGATCGGCTCACCACAGACCACGAACCAGCTCACGGGAGGCTCGGCGTTCGCGATGATCGCGCGAACGCTGCGCCGAAAGTGCGATGCGTTGGCGAAGAATAGCGGCGCGTCGAAGCGATACAGCGCGAGCCCTGGGATCTGTCGGCCAGCAGGAAACCGCTCCAGGTCGTGATAGCCCTTGAGCTTGCGCACGCGGCCCAAGACGGCGTGATGCGGGCGCCAGGCGCGCCGAACGAAGTCGCCGAGTGACAGCAGCGTGGCGAAGAAGATGCCTTCGAGCACGCCAACGATGGTCACGCCGAGGAATGCGATGCACCACAGCGCGAAGTCCGCTTGGCGCCATCGAATCAGCCGGCGCAACCCGGGGACGTCGATCAAGCCGAAGGCGGCGACGAGGACGACGCCAGCGAGGACGGGCTGGGGCAACGCAGCGAGCGCGCTCGGCGCCGCCACGAGCAGCACCGTGACGAGCAGCGCGCCGACGATCGACGTCGCCTGCGTTCGAGCGCCCGCCGCAATGGCGACGGGGGTTCGCGACGAGCTCGAGCTGATGGCGAAACCGGCAAAGAGCCCGGAGGCGATGTTGGCGACGCCGAGCGCGACGAGCTCTTGATCCGGCTCGATCTCTTCGCCGCGCTTCGTCGCGAGCGATTGGGACAGTACGGTCGTGTCGGTGACGGCGATCAAGGCGATCGCCAGTGCCCCCTGACTCAACCGCGTGATGTCATCGAGGCTCACGCGCGGAACGATCGGGGTGGGAAAACCCTGGGGCAGATTGCCGACGATCTTGACGCCATGCGCGTCGAGGTCGAGCGCGTAGGACAGCGCGATGCCCGCGACGACGGCGACCAATGTCCCAGGGGCCTTGGGCGCGAAGCGTCGAAGCAGAAAGACGATAGCGATCGCCGCCACGCCCGCGCCGCAAGCGAAGGGGTTGGTCGCCCCCGCGGCGATCGCCCGGACGATACCCTGGGCGGCTCCAAAGAAGCTGTCGCCCTCGTTCGCGAAGCCCAAGAGCTTGGGGACTTGTCCGGCGACGATCAGGACTGCGACGCCAGCCAAATAGCCGAGCTGAACGGGCCGCGACAAAAGCTCGGTGACGAACCCCAAACGGCAGAGCCCGGCGACTGCGATGATCGCCCCCGACATGATCGCCAGCATGGCTGCCAGATGCACCGCGCGCGTCGGATCACCGAGGGCGAGCGGCGCCACGATCGCCGCGATGACGGCGGCCAACGACGAATCGGGGCCCAGAACCATGACCCGCGACGGGCCGAAGATGGCGTACACCAGGAGCGGCACGATGGTCGCGTAGAGGCCCGCTATCGGCGGCAGGCCGGCAGCTTGGGCGTAGCCCATGCCGACCGGAATCAGGAACGCGGTGAGCACGACGCCCGCGACCAGGTCGTGGGCCAGCCAACTGCGTTGGTAGGAGCGCAACACAGCGAGGCCTGGCAGCCACGCCCAAACGTCCTTTCGCCGGGTGCCGCTCACCTCAAGCCGAAAATTCGTTCGAGTCGTCGGTGTTCGTGCGGGGGGCGCGCACCGCGTAGCTGAGCGACAAGATTTCGACCAACACCGCGCGGTAAATCGCGTGCACGTCGTCCACATCGATGTCGTTGGCGTGGGCCTCCAGCGCCGCATCGAGGTGCTCTTGCACGTATTTCAAGAGGTGCGGTTGCTCCATCGCGATCACGTCGTCGGACTCGACCACCTCGGCCGGGTCGGCCATGCGAATTTCTTCGTCCAGCATGAGCGCCTCTTCTGCGCTCTTGATGCTGACTGTCTCGATCGGATCGATGGCGCCCGGGAATGCTCGCTCGAACGCGAGATAGACGGCGATCATCAGAAAGTAGCCGAAGCCCAAGGCTGGCTCGCGTTTCTGTTTCGCGACGAGCTCCGAGATGTGATCCGACAGGATCGGTTGCTGCTCTTCGAAGCGCTCGAGCGCGTCGTCGAGGATGGTGGGCGTGACTTCACCGTCCCCGAGCGCGTCGGACAGCTCTTCTTCGAGTCGTTCGAGCACCAGCGCCGGGACTTTCGCGAAATCGGGGACCGGACGAATCGCAGCGCGGCGTACCCACACGCCGCGAGCATAGCGGAAACGGTCGCGCTTTCGCGGTACTTGAGCGGCGCTCACTTAAGCAAGAGGGGCCGCACAGTGTCGTGTGGCAACCAACCTTCATGGCTGCCCCACCGCACGAACACGTTCTCGCCGCGGCGCTCCGAGAGCTCGACGAGCGTGGCTTCCGGAAGCACGGGCGCGTCGGTGTTGGAGCCGTTCTCGTCTTGCAATGCAGCTTCAGTGACGACGATGACGCCTGGTCGCGTCGTCTCTTCGAGCTGCCTCGCGAAGTAGGCGACCGGCGCCAACGCCAAGAGCGCTATCAGCGCGATGGGGGCGGTGACCGAGCCTGCCACGTGTGCCCAGCCCGCTGGGCGCGAACGCAGCAAGAGGCCGATCGACATCAGCACCGACGCGACGATCGCCGCGATGCTCCAGCTGGTGGGCGAGAACTGCTCCATCACCACGCGATCGAGCGTCGGCCGCACGATGGTGTCGTTCTTGTCCTGGCGCGATCGTTTGCGTGCGACCTCGGCGCGGACGAGATCGAGGGCACGCAGCGCTTCGCCGTCGTGCGGCGCCAGCCTAGAAGCCTCTTCGAAACCGGCGGCGGCACGGCCCAGATCGCCTGGCTGTGCGGTGTTGGTGCGTGCCCTCATGACGTAGGCGATGCCGCGGTCGTAGCTGACGTCCGGGTGGATGTAGCCGCGGTCCGCCAGCACCTCGAGCTCCGCGAGAGCGCGCTTGGCGTCGTTTTTTGCCAGCGCTTCGCTCGCCCGCGCGAAGGCGTCTTTCGATTCGCCGGCAGAGGCGCTGTCGGCGACAAACACCAGCGACCAGAGCAGAAGCAGCATGCTGGGCAAAGCCACGAGGCGCGTCATGCGGACAGCTTCTTGGTGAGCGCTTTGGTGCGTGCCAGCAGGCCGGCGCGCGCCTCGTCATCGACGCTCGGCGCGAAGCGCAACGTCTCGCATTCGGTGAGCACCGCCTTCACTTCGTCGGTGATCTCCCGACTGAGACCGGCATCATTCAGCTCTGCGAGCTCGTCCAAGCGCAGCGCGCGAGATTTGACGCTGGTCGCGATCTCGATCGCGGCGTGGATGACTCGCTCGATCGCGCCCGAGAGCGCGCGCGTATCGGCAGCTTTATCGGCCTTCTGCGCGTCGTGCAGCGCTTCTTTCAGTTTGTGCTTCAGCGCGGCACCGGCAGTGCCTTGGCGCTCTTTGACGGCGGCGCGGGCGCGCCCCGCGCCGAGCACGAACAGCGCGAGCGCCGGCGGCAGAAACAAGCCGAGCGCAAACCAGGAGAGGGGTAACGAAGTGCGCTTTTCTTGCGTGAAAGTAGCCAAGCTCATGCGCGCGGGCGGCATGCTCTTGAGCGGATCCGTGTTCGGATCGTTCTTCGTCTTCGCTTGGTCGACCTCGGTCTGCCTGACGGCTGCCTCTTCGACCTCGACTTTGCCCAGCTCGACTTCGGCCACGACGTAAGCCCGCTTTGCCGGATCGTAGTAGGGCACCTCGAGCTTGCCGAGGTCGGTGGAGCCGGCATTGCCGAAGCGCAACACGTAATCGAAATAGCGAGCGCCAGCGACCTTACCTGTCTTGCCACTGATCGACTCGCGCGTGCGAGGCTCGAGCCACTTGGCGCCTGCGATCACCGGCGGTGTGAGCCTGGAGGGCGCATTGCCGATACCCTCGATCTTGATCACGACCCCAATCGCGCCGCCCTGCGTGGTGGTGCGCGGCTTGACCGTGGCCGAGACGCTGAACTGGCCGACATCACCGAGCACGTAGTTCTTCGGCCTCCCTTGTACCGGCGGCTCCTCGACTTCGATGGTGAGATCGTTGGACGACTTGAGCACGCGCGCACCGATCTGGCGGCCCTTGAAGCGTGCCGTCATCGAGCCTGTGGCGAGCTTGCCCGCCCGAAGCGGAATCAGCGCGACGCGGTCGACCAGTCGCGCACCATACTGCTGGTCTTTCACTCGTGTGAAGACAGGCGTCGTCGACCCGGGGTCTGTCAGCAGGGAGTAGCGCAAGAAGTCGGTGTACTTCGCGTCGTTGCGTTCGCTCATTTCATAAGCGACGCGGTGGTACAGGTAGATCGAGACGGTCACTTGCTCGCCGATGACGGCCTTCGTCTTGTCGGGAATGGCGCGCAAGAAGACCAGCTCTTCAGTGGGGCCGTCCGGCATGGCCAGATCTTTGGCCGTCGCTGACTCGTCACCGCTCGGGGAGAACAAGTGATCCGACGGCTGCGCGTACGCGACAGCAGACGACGGCCCCGGAAGAAGGTCAGCCGGGAAGGCGAGGGCGGCACAGGCGAACAGCAGCACGAGAGGGCGTCTCATTTGTCCTCCATCGTTCGCTTGCGGCCCTCGTTCCGCTTCTTGGCCTCTTCTTGCTGGTAGCTGGGTGCCTTGTCGAACTTGTCGAGGACCTTGTCGCCTTGGTCCGCGGACTGCGGACCCTTGGGGTCGGGCTCGGCAGGAGAAGGGTCGACTGGCAGAGGTGGCGCGTTCGGATCCGGATCTTGCGGCTCTGCGTCGCCGGCGTCGGGTTGACTGTCGACCGGCTCGCCGTCATCGCCTGCGTCTTCGCCGCCGTCTTTCCCGGCGTCGTCCGGCTTGCCGTCGCCGCCGTCACCAGCGTCTTCGCCGCCGTCGTCGCCAGCGTCGCCACCGCCGCCGTCTTCGTCTCCGTCCGGCTTGTCGGGGCTGCCGTCGTCGCCATCTTCGCCGCCGTCGGCGGGCTGCTGCGGCTCGGGCTCTTCCGGTGCTTCGCCGTCTTCGCCTGCGTCTTCGCCATCTTCGCCTGCGTCTTGCTCTTGCTCGAGCCGGCGCAGCGCGACAGCGCGGTTCCACGCGGCGTCGCGACCGATGGAGTCGCTGGCACCTGCATCTTCGGGCACGCCGGGGATGAGTCGCAGCGCCTCGCCGTAGCCGTCGATCGCGAGCTTGTACTTGCCGAGCAAGAAGTGCAGGTTGCCCGCCAAATAGAACGCGCGCGCACGGAGCTCTAGGGGCACTTGCGAGTCGCGGGCGATCGCCAACGCCACCAGCAAGCCACACTTCACTTCGTTTTCGCGTTCTTCGTTGACTTGCGGTGGCGCGCCGTCCGGGCTCGCTTCGAGCTTGGGCTCGTCGCCGAAGCGCTCGCCGTATTTTTCTCCGAGGTGGAACAGAACCAGACCCAGATCGAACAGGCCGTCCGACTTGCTGCTCAACTTGTCTGGGAGGCCGATTTTACCTGCTTTGCAGGTTTTTCCGCCTTTGACATCGAGGTAACGAAGCAGCACTTCTTGGGCGTTCTCGTATTCGCCGTCCTCGAGCATTTCGAGGGCGCGGTCGACGTCGGGGTTCTGTCGCTCGAACGGCCGCGTTGGGTCCCAGCCGGAGCAGCCGAAGCTCATGTGACCCATGCCGCCCAGTAAACACGAGCTGAGAAACGCGGTTACCACGTAGCGGTGGGTCAGCCGATCGAGCAAACGTCTGCGCTTGGGCTCACGCGTGTCACGCATTGGGCGTCGCCTTTCCCACGAAGCGACGCGTCGCCTCCGGTGGTGGCACACGCCGAGAGAAACGTCGGCGCGGTGAGTCCGTGAGCATCGCTTCGATCATCAAGAAGAGGATCGCCGCGCCGAGTGGCCACTCGTAGACATCGGCATAGATGTCCTCGTAGTGCTCGGAGAACTCACCGCTCTTCATGGCGTCTTTCAGCTCGTTGGTGATCTCTTCGATGCCGGTGCGGCCATCTGCAGCGCGCACCACTCTGCCGCCCTGAGTCGCCTTTGCGATCGACTCGAGCTGGGCTTCGCCGCGGGCGGTCAGCTCCGTGGTCATGTCTTGGCCAGCATCGTTCTTGCGATAGCCGTTCATGACCCCGTCAGGGCCGATGTCCGGGATGCGCTCGGGCGTGCGGCCACCGATCTGCACCACGTAGATGGTGGTGCCGTCTTCTCCCAGGGAGGCGGCGATGTTGCGGGGCGAGCCTTCCAAGTCTTCGCCGTCGGTGATCAAGATCACGAATCGGCGGTGATCTTTGGCTTTGGGATCACGACGCAACAGCTCCCGTGCTTGATCGAGCGCCTTGGAGATGGAAGTGCCGGGCACCGGCATGTCGTTGGGCTCGAGGCCGCGGAAGAACTGTGCGACTGCTGCGCCGTCGCTCGTAACCGGGAAGCCCATCGCGTCACCGCTGAATGCGACTGCACCGAAGCGGACACCCGGGAGCGCTTGAACCAGCTCGGCGACCTCTTCACGTGCGCGGAAGATGCGTGAAGGCTCCACGTCTTGCGCGTACATGCTCTTCGAGAAATCGAGTGTCAGGATGATGTCGACTTTGACAGCCGGCACGAGCTGCCGCTCTTTGCCGTATTGCGGCCTTGCGGCTGCGACGAAGGCCAGCGCGACCGCGAGCACCAGGAACACGCCCTTGTACGCCCGGCGCTTGGAAGGGTCGAAGGTGACCAGCGCGACGATACGCTTCTCGTCGCCGAAACGCCGTCTGGCGGCTCGGGCGCGAAACGCACCGATCAAGAGCACCACCCCGAAGAGCAGCGCCAGCACGCTTCCGAGCAGCATCAGAGGCTGAGCGAAGATCATGGGAACCTCCGCAGCAAGAGCGCCCGCAGCAGCACCTCGAGCCCGATCAGCGCGACACCCGGAATCAAGAGCAGCGGGAACAGATCTTCGAACGAGGAACGCGGCGCCTCGAACTTGGTCTTCTCGAGCTGGTTCAGGATGTTGTGCATGCTGTCGGCCAGCTGTTTGCCATCCGTGGCGATGTAGGACTCGCCGCCAGTGAGCGCCGAGATGCGCTTCAAGAGCTCCGGGTTCACGGGGAAGCGCTGCCGCGTGTAGTGCGGGTTGCCCATGAAGTCTTGGCCGTCTTCGACGTCGACCTCGTCGCCGCTGCCGACTTGAATGGTGTAGACCTTGACCTGGTGATCTTTCGCCAGCTGTGCGGCGAAATCGGGTGACACCTCACCGGCGTTGTTGTCGCCGTCGGTCAGCAGAATGATGACCTTGGATTGCGCTTCGCTGCGGCGAAGACGCGACACGCCGGTGGCCAGCCCTTCGCCGATGGCGGTTCCGGAATCGTCGATCACGCGCAGCGTGAGCTTGGAGACGAGCTTCGTGAGCAGCGGGTAGTCGAGCGTGGGCGGCGACAGGATGTACGCGTTCTTCGCGAAGACGACGATGCCGATGCGGTCGCCTTTGCGGCGCGCGACGAAGTCTTTCACCACGATCTTCGCGGTATCCATGCGCGTCAGGCGCTGTTTACCTTCGACCGTCGGGGCACCGGGCAGGTCTTCTGCGCGGCCGTCGAGGATCGCCCGCATCGAGCCGGACAGATCCATCACGAGCATGATGTCGATGCCTTTGTCTTCGGCGCGCTCGTCCTTCTTGACGTTGATCGGCCGCATCAACGCGCCGATCAAGAACACGAGGCCGGCCGCCCGAATCACGCCGGGCACATCGCGCAGGTAGGTGCGGATGCCGCGCGGTCCGCGGCTGAGCGGAAACACCGTGCCGATCTTGATGTGCGGCCGCCAAGCGTCTTGCAGCAGCGTTGCCGTAAACAGCACCACCGGCACGAGCAGCAGTGCGAAGGCGAAGTACTTGCGCTGCCAGATGGCCGTCTCGAGATCGTGCCCGCGCGTCAGATACGGGTAGGCAGCGCCCGCCGCCAGACACAGCGCGAAGCCGACCACGATGCCGAGCATTCGAAGGAACGTCTTCATGGCGACACCTCTGGCGGCGGTGGCGGTGGAGGTGGAGGTGGAGGTGGAGGCGCAGGAGCTGCCGGCGGTGGCTTCGCGGGAACTGTCACTGCGGACTGGCCGCCAGCGGTGGGGGCGCTGGCGGCGGGCAGCGCGATGGGGATGGTCGCGCGAACGATCGCCTCGGCGCGGTCGAGCGCCAGGGCACAATCGCTGACGCGCGGCTCGACCTTGGCGAACTTCACCAAGTCGCACTCGGAGAGGAAGACGTTGACGCCGTCCAAGCCGGGCACGCCGGGGCGCACGCGACGGAGCAGGGTCATCATCTCACCCGTGGTCGTCTCGAGGCCGTCGAACCCCAAGCCTTCGAAGCCGTAGCGCGCGCCGAGATACTTGCGAACGGTGTCGCTCACGCGATCGAACAGCTCGCCGCGCGCTTCCGTTTCGGTCTCGCCGGTGCCTGCCGGTCTGTCGAGCACGTCGACCAACAGCGGCGAGCTCTTCAATTTGTCGAGCTCGACGAGCGCCGCTTCCCATGGCGTGAGCTGAATGCCTTCTCGGCCTGGCACTGGCTTCTTCATTTGGCGCCTGACCCACCAGGCCAGCAAGCTGAGCACGACGAGCAGGATGAGGCCCGCGATCAGGAGCTGCTTGATGAGCGGCCAATCTTCGAACTGCGGTCGGCCGGCCGGGTTCGCGTGAGGCTTCGGGTCTTTCTCGTCGGCCGTCGGATCGGAAGCCACGAGCAGGTGGAGCTGCGTACACACGATCATTCGCTCGCCGTTGGCGCGACCGATCGTCAGCGGCATGCGCGGCAAGGTGAGGCTGCGCGTGCCGGATTTGAGCGGGGCGACGACGAACGGGATCTTGACTGTGGTGGTGGCCTCTTCGCCGTCGGTCACTGTCACCATCGACGAGGTCCCCCCGGCATCGGGCTCACCGGGGAGAAAGCCAGCCTCGGTGAGGTTCTTGTCGACGTCGGAGCCTGCGGTGATCCTGAAGCCGCTCGGCAGCGGCGTTTCGCCTTTGCCGTGGGAGATGGTGAGCTCGAGCACCGCCTCGTAGCCGGCGGTAGCGGTCCCGGGGAACTTCTCTTTGATCGTGGGTCGGGTCGAACCGGCGGGAACTTTCTCCTCGCAGGTGACCGTCTTCGGCGCCGTTTCGTCAGCGGACACGGCAAGTGTGAAAGCACCTGTCGCGGCCAGGCCCAAAGCGAGCACGACGACCGAGAGCGCTCGGGTGAGGTAGGTGGCCGTCTTTTTCAACGTCGTCGGCCCCGTCGAGCGCGCTTGTCGAAGAGCTTGCGGATGGGGCCAACGACGCTCTCTTCTGTGCGCACGATCACCGTGTCGAGCGAGAGCTTTCGAAAAAGTTTCTCACGCTCAGCGCGAAACGCTCGCATCGTCTCTTTGTAGTGCGCCCGCACGCGCGAGCTACCTGTATCGACCAGCACCTCGTCGCCGGTCTCCAGATCTTGAAACGAGGCCAGACCCACGTTGGGCAGCTCTTCGTCGCGCGGATCGACGATCATCACCGGGATCACGTCGTGTTTGGCGGCGGCGAGCGCGAGCGCACGTTCGAAACCGCCCGCGTAGAAGTCGCTGATCAGGAACACGACGCTCTTGCGCTTGGTGACCATCACCAGCGTTTCAAGCGCAAGCTTCAGGTTGGTGCCGGTGTATTGCGGCTTGTGGCCGAGGATCTCCCGCACGACGCGCATGACCTGCCTGTCGCCCTTCTTGGGCGGCAAGATCTTCTCGATTATGTCGGTTGCGAGGATGAGACCGACCTGATCGTTGTTGTTCGTGGCGCTGAAGGCTGCCAGCGCGGCGACCTCCGCCGCGACCAGCGATTTCGGTGCACGCCGCGTGCCCCACGCCGTGCTTTGCGAGCTGTCGACGACGATCATTACCGTCATCTCCCGCTCTTCGACGAAGATCTTCACGAACGTGTCGCTCATGCGCGCAGACACGTTCCAGTCGATCCACCGGATGTCGTCGCCCGGTTGGTAGCCGCGAACCTCGCTGAACGAGAGCCCTTGACCGCGGAAGATCGACGAGTAAGCGCCCGACAGCTGATCGCTGACGAGGTGCTTCGTGCGGATCTTGAGCCGCATCAAGTCGCGCAGCAGATCTTGCGGCACCTCGGCGCCGCCGAGCTTCTTGGCACCAGCGCTGGGCGCGCTGCGCGCGCCGGGACCAGCAGCGCCCCCCTGCTGACCACTCGGCCCCTGCTGACCACTCGACCGGGGGTCGGGTTGTTTGCCGCCCGACCGCAGCGTCACGGGACCTCGACCACCTCGAAGACGCGTCGCACGACTTGCTCGGCCGTGACTTGTTCGGCCTCCGCTTCGTAGGTGAGCACAACGCGGTGTCGCAGTACGTCGGCGCCGACGGCTTTGACGTCTTCAGGGGTCACGTAGCCGCGGTGCCGCAAGAAAGCGTGGGCGCGCGCAGCGAGCGCCAGGCCGATCGAAGCGCGCGGGCTGGCGCCGTACTCGATCAAACCGACCAGGTCGCGCATGCCGCGAGCCGCCGGTTCGCGCGTCGCGAATACGACCTCGATGATGTAGTCCTTGATGCGATCGTCGACGTAAATATCACGCACGACTTTGCGGGCCGCCAAGAGCTGCTCGGCGTTGATGACCTTGTTGGCCTTGCTCGGCTGCGGGTTGAGCGCGCGATCGACGACCAATCGCTCTTCGGTACGGTTCGGGTAGCCGACTTTGATCATGAGCAAGAAGCGGTCGACTTGTGCCTCTGGCAGCTGGTACGTGCCTTCTTGCTCGATCGGGTTCTGCGTCGCCATGACGACGAACGGCTCAGTCAGCGGGTAGGTCTTGTCCCCGATGGTGACCTGCCGCTCCTGCATCGCCTCGAGCAACGCGCTCTGCACCTTGGCGGGCGCGCGGTTGATCTCGTCGGCGAGCACCAAGTTCGCGAAGATGGGGCCGAGCTTGGACGAGAACTCCCCCTTGGCGTTGTTGTAGATGACAGTCCCGATGAGATCGGCCGGCAGTAGATCGGGTGTGAATTGGATGCGCGAAAACTTCGCGCCGATCGCGTCGCACAGCGTCTTCACGGTGAGCGTCTTGGCGAGGCCCGGCACACCCTCGAGCAGCACGTGACCGCCACACAGGAGGCCGATCAAGATGCGCTCGATCATGTAGGTCTGACCGACGATGACCTTGCCCACCTCAGCGGTCAGATCTCCCAGAAAACCGCTCTCTTTGGCTACGAGCTCGTTGAGCGCGCGAACGTCGTGCATGGGTGGGGTCTACCAGCCTTCTGTCAGAAACGGGAGCGCCGAGACACAGGAACCCTCGGCAGGTCTGCCCCATTCCCGCGGCTTGGGGCAGAGACCAGGTGCTACGAAACCCTGGTAGCGCGAACGCTTGGGTTCGTGACGCATTCAACCGAAGGTTCAATCATCAAACAATATTTCCCGGGCTCTCCGAACAAATAGTGCGAAGCTCCGGTCTGGCGTAAAATCAGCCCGGGATTTGTCAGACGACAACGATCAGAACAGCCGATCAGTCTGGCGTTTCTGCGTCGGCGACGGTCAGCGTGGCGTGGCCGCGGGCCTGACCGTAGAGCTGCCAGATATCGATCTTGTACTCGCCCGCCGCGAGGGCATTGAAATTGATGGGCGGCGCGCTTTGGGGTCTTCCGTCAGGCAGCTCACGAAGCACGCGCTCGAGCACGACTTTGCCGCCCGGCGACGAGATGCGGACCGTGTAAGGCGGATCCGAGTCTTCGAGCGCCCGAAAGATGAGCTTCACCGTATCGCCGACTTTGGGCGTGTTGGTGAGGCATATCGTTTCGATATTGCCGGTGCTTTCGATGACGTTTGCCACGCTTGCCGTCGAGTAGAAGAAACTGTTCGGCAGCTTTTGCCGTTCTACAAGTGTAGGCCGAGGGGGTGCTCCGAGGCCAAATTCGCTAGGAAGAGAGTGCGAAATCCCGTGCTGCTCGGCCTCCTCGAGCTTGCCCGAAGCGTCACCCCCGAATAGGCTCCACGCCCATGATGCTCAGGCGATCCTTCGCGCTAGCCGGTGTTTCCGGCCTGCTCTCCACTTCCGCGGTCGGCGCCCTGTCCGGTTGCGACGGCTCGGCGGGTGCCAAGAAGGCGACTGTTACGCCCTCGGACATGCCCGAAGGCGGCGACTGGACGGGCGTCTATTTCGACCAATTTTATGGCTACTTCCACCTGGTTCAAGATGGCAAGGCCGTGAACGGCAAGTGGATTCGCCCGCAGAAGGACAGGTGGGGTGAGCTGCATGGTGACGCCACCGGCAACGTCATGAAGTTCACCTGGACCGAGTACACCATCGGCGCGATCGGCAAAAACGCGGAGAAAGCCGGGCGGGGCTACCTCGTTTACAGCCGCCCGAGCGGCGAAAATGTCGACGACAAGGTCGACGGAGAGCTCGGTCGCGGCAACGACGAGGTCGGCGAAAAGCTCGCAGGCGTCAAACAGCGCAACACCAACCCCGACCTCGGGTCGATCGGTGGCACTGGCGCAACGGACATGAACGGCGGCGACTGGGACGGCGACTCGAAAGAGGGTGGCACGCCAGAGCCTCCCGCTCTTGAAAAGAAGTGAGCACCCAGCAGTGGCCTCGCTTCGCTTGAGCGTGCGACTGCGTGCGCTCGTCCTTGGGGCCGTGGGCGTGATCGCGTGCGACCCGAGCAAAGAGGCGGGCGAGCTCGCGGCGCGCGCCAGCGCCCAAGCCAACTCGCTTTCCAGAGACGCCAAGAGCGCCACACAGGCACAGCTCGAAAAAGGCGTCTCCGCAGCCAAGAAGGCGCTCTTTGGGCTCAGCGATACGGGCGCATTGAGCGACGCGGCCAGCGCCTGGCTGAAGCCAAATGAGGCGCAGGAGGGGACCGCAGAAGCGTGGCTCGCTCGAGGCACCCAGGTCGCGCCAGTTGCCGTCGAGATCGCGAGAGTCGCGAACCAGGCGGTCGACGAAGAGACCGCGATCGAGCCCATCTACCAAAAGATCGAGCCGGGAGGCGAGGCCAAGCTCGACGAGGCGATCGCCAAGATGCCCCGGGTCGAGCTCACGAACGGCACGACAGTGGGGTTCAAAAAGCTCGAGGTGATCGAGAACACGAAGATCGCCAAAGAGCAGGCGGTGTTGGTGATGTGGCGCAGGGGCGACTACCTCGTCGGCTTTCTCTATCGCTCGAAGAAGACGATCGACCTCGAAGTGGTCATCAAAGAGGCGCCACGTCTCATCGCGCTGACCCACCGCGTGATCAAGTAATCGAGAGCGCGGATCATTGACTTGGGACGGCGGCACGCCGCTGGACTCTGATAATAAGCTCTGATGAGCGACAGCATGAGCCGCGCGCTGTTCGAACGCGCGCTGAAGAGCATCCCGGGTGGGGTCAACAGCCCGGTGCGCGCGTTTCGCGCCGTGGGCGGCGAGCCTGTGTTCATCGAACGCGCGGAAGGAGCGCGCATATACGGCGTCGATGGCACCGCCTATCTAGATTTCATCGGCTCCTGGGGGCCGATGATTCTGGGGCACGCCCACCCCGACGTGATCCGCGCGGTGCAGGCAGCTGCTGTTCGCGGGCTTTCTTTCGGCGCGCCCACGAGCCTCGAAGTGAAATTCGCGGAGGCGATAAAAGATCTGTACCCGTCGATCAAGATGCTCCGCTGCGTCTCCAGCGGCACCGAGGCGACGATGAGCGCCATCCGGGTGGCGCGCGGCTTTACCAAGCGCGATTTCTTGCTGAAGTTCGAAGGCTGCTACCACGGCCACGCCGATCACTTGCTGGTCAAGGCGGGCAGCGGGCTCGCCACCTTTGGAACCCCTGATTCAGGCGGCGTGCCGGAGGGCATCGCCAAGACCACCTTGACGCTGCCATTCAACGACGAGCCTCTGCTGCGCGAGCTCTTCGCTGCCCGCGGCGCCGAGATCGCCGCAGTGATCGTCGAGCCAGTGGTAGGCAACATGGGCTGCGTGCCGCCCGAGCCCGGTTTTCTCGAGGCGATCATTTCGCTCTGTCGACAGCACGGCGCCATCTCGATCTTCGACGAAGTGATGACCGGCTGTCGTCTCGCGCGGGGTGGCGCGCAAGAGCGCTTCGGGCTCGAGCCCGACATGACGACGCTCGGTAAGATCGTCGGTGGCGGCATGCCGCTCGCCGCATACGGTGGGCGCGCCGACGTGATGTCAGTCATCGCGCCGCTCGGCAACGTGTACCAAGCAGGCACGCTGAGCGGCAACCCGATCGCCGTATCGGCAGGCCTTGCAACGCTCGAGCACCTTCACCCTGGGCTGTACGTTCGGCTCGAGGCGCTCGGCGCACGTCTGGAAGAGGGTTTGAACAAAGCCATCAAGGACACAGGCACCCCCGCCTGCGTGCAGCGCGTCGGCTCCATGATCACGGTCTTCTTCTGCGACGCGCCCGTGCGATCGTGGGCGGACGCCGACAAGGCAGATCGCAAGCGCTTTGCGTCGTTCTTCGGCGGCCTTCTACGCCGCGGCGTGTACTGGCCGCCCGCACAATTCGAGGCTGCCTTCATTTCGGGCGCTCACACCGAAGACGACATCGACAAGGCCATCGATGCCGCAAAGGGCGCGCTGAGCGCGTCGTAGATCGAGCTGGCGATCGACAACCACTGACTCGGTTGTCGTGGCCTGAGCGCGCGCCGGCTTGAATTCGAGCCTCTTGCGGCTGGGGCACACCGGTTGCTTTAGCGCTTCCGACCCCGAGGAGGACCTACCTTATGCTCGCCACTTGCTCGTCGTGCCCTGGCTATCTCGCTCCTAGCTTGGACAGCTGCCCGCACTGTGGCGCGCCAGCACCGGCTCGCGACGAGGCCAGCGTTCTGGGCAAACTGGCCAAGGCGGCGACGACAGGCGTGGTGATGATGACCTTGATGGCCTGCTACGGCATCGGCCCTGATTTTCCGGTCTCGTGTGCGAGCGACGCCGAGTGCGGTCCTGGCTCGGTATGCGACCCCTCGGGGACGTGCATCCAACCCGAGGATTGTTTCAACGGCTTCGATGACGATCTCGACGGATTCATCGACGAAGAAGACAGCGACTGCGATGTGCTTCCGTTCGAGGCTGTGTGCGACGACGACATCGACGACGATCTCGACGGCCAAGTCGACTGCGCAGACTTGGACTGTGCCGGGGCGCCAGCTTGTATCGAGGTCTGCGACAACGCCCTCGACGACGACGCCGACGGTGATACCGATTGTCTCGATACCGACTGCGCGCCTTGCCCTGCCACCGAAGTCGAGTGTGGCAACTTGTTCGATGACGACGCGGACGGACAAACCGATTGTGACGACACCGATTGTGTGGCGCTGTGTACCCCGCCGGTGTGCGGCGACGGTCTGCTCGCGCCGACAGAAGAGTGCGACGACAGCAACATGGAATCAGGTGACGGCTGCTCGGACCGCTGCATCGTCGAGCTCGAGATCGTTTGCGCCGACCTGACACCGCTCGAGCCCGGCTCGGTTTCGGGCGACACTGCGGGAGCGACAAACGTGCTGTCGGCACCAGGCTGCGTGGCAGCCGGCGGGTTCGAGTCGATCTACACGTTCACGGCTCCGTCGACCGGGAAGCTCTACCTCACGCTGGATGCGGATCAGGACATGGGCATCTACGCGCTGGACAGCTGCGCGACCGAGGGCATCGTTCTGGCTTGCTCGAACATCGTGCTCGGTGGCCAAGTCGAATCGACTGTGGTCGACGTCATCGCTGGCGGCACGGCGATCATCGTCGCAGACGGCTCGGGCCCCGGAGCCGTCAGCGCGTTTCAGTTGGTCAGCACCTTCGTTCCCGAGTGATGATCAGCGCCGTCTTCGCGAGCGCCGCTAGTTTACAGGCGTAGCGCTGAATGGAGCCGTCACAGTTCGGACCGGGTTCGCGCCGATGTCCGCAAGATCGAAGTTTTGCGTCAGGCTCAGCTTCAGACCCGCGCCGACCTCTGCCCCGGAAGGCATCGTCATCTTGGACTGCACATTCACAATGATGATGGCGCCCTTCTTGAAGTCCTCGGTCAAGTTGAGCTTGCGCGCCGCGATGGCGCCTTTGGCGCTGCTGGCGATGCCGTTCCACATTGATGCGCTGCCGCCGGACATGTTTTGCACTGTCAGGCTGGTGACGGTGCCGCCGGGCCCGAGCTTGACCAAAAATGTGGCTCTGACTTCGCCGGGTGCGTCCGAGCCCTGCACCGCCTGCTTGATGATGCTGGCGACTGTACCGGCTGCGGGCAGATCGAGGCCGAGCTTCTTGTCTTTCTTGCGCAGCAGGTCTTTGACCAGCTTGTTCGCCGAGTCGCGATCAGCCTTCTTTTCTTTCGGGGCCTCGGTGGGGGCTTTGGGGGCCTTTTCGAGGGCGAGCAGCTTGCCGTCTCGCCAGATCTCGCGGCCGCCAATACCCGAACCGGGCGTGCCGAGCCCAGGGATGCCTGGCTCTTCTGGTGCGCTGAAGTTGTCGTCGGGGCCGGGGCCAGGGCCTGGCTCGAGCTGCCCATCGCCGCTGTCTTCACCCTGAATGCCCGGGTTCGCGACGCCTCTCGCGCCGTCTTGCCGATTGTTCGGGGTCGTCTGGCGATCTTCTCTGCGATCGATGTTCGCCGCCGCGAGGCGCTGCTCTGGGAGCTCAGCATCGCGCTCGAGGTTCTCTTCCTTCTTCGGGTCGCGCTTCTCGACCTCGACCTCGATCAGATCGAGTGGGGCATATTCGCGCTCGGCGAGCAGGTTCTTGCTCGGAAACAAGTGCGCGCCGTAGAGCGCTCCGATGTGCAACAGCGCGGCGATGCCGATAAACCCGAGCTCGAGGCGGCTTACCAGCTTCATGAGAACCTCACGATTTGCCCAGCAAGGAATTGCTGAGCCTCCGCATGATGGTCTGCCGCGTTGCCACGAGTCCATCGCGGAGCAAGTTTCGGACCGCCGCCCGGTCGACTGCTGGCAGCATGCCGTGTCGCTTGGCGGCCTCGAGGCTGTTCATTCCTTGTTGCATCTTGCCGATCACTTCCCGGTAGGCAGCCTCGATGACGACGCTGTCGCGAGCCGCCGAAGGCGGTGCGTCGAGCGTGATCGGGCGGAGAATGCGGGTGTGAATCTTCACGGGGGGCGGCAGATGGGGGTAGGGAACTCCTACCACGAGGCCCCAGGGAAGGGCGAACCCAATGGGAAAAACGTTGGATCGGAAGCGCCGGTCGAGACCGAGGCGCTTCGCCAGCGCTTCGCCGCGTGAGTAGATGAAGAGCGACTCGTGAGCGCCTGCGCTGACCACCGGTACGATCGGGATGCGGCGCTCGAGCGCGAGACGGATGAAGCCGCGCCGGGCGCCGAAATCGATCTTGTAGCGATCTTTGAATGGCTTGCAGGCGTCGGTGTCGCCTCCGGGAAACACCAGCACAGCGGCGCCACGGTCGAGCGCTCGCTCGGCGTTGATGCGGTTCGCTGCGATGGCGCCGGCTGCGTTCAGCCAGGTGCCTGCCGCGGGCACCGAGAACGGCATGTCGTGCATCAGCCCATAGCCCAGACGGCTCGTGCCGTAGCGTCGCCAGAACGCCGTCATGTGACAGAACATGTCCGGCGTCCCGGTCATGCCGTTGTGATTGGCGACCACCAGCACCGGCCCTGAGGGGATCTCGGCTTCGAGCTCGGTCTCGCAACGAAAGTACGTGTCGTACATCGCGTTCATCAGTGGCAGCACCTTGCCGATGAAAGCCTCGTCGCGCGCATCCAGATCATTGGGTCTAACGGGGCGCATGCCGACCGAAACCAGCGCGCGCGCCGCCACCTTGAGCTCGGTCGGCGACGGCCACGGCGCTGCCGGAGTCGTGAGAAGCGGAGCTTCTCGCGCTCTCGAGGTGTCGACCTGAGAAGACGGTAGAGCCACGTGATCGTGCTGGGGCGCCGCGCCCCCTTGCGCGAAGTCGTAGCGCGCGCGAGGGGGAAAGGAAAGGCGCAGCTAACGAGGAAGCTTGACGCGCTGGCCGGCCTGCACGCCGTTCTTGCGCGCCCAGCCGGCGTTCATCTCGATGACGTAGCGCGCCTTGCACCCGGAGGAGAAATTGCCGTCGTTGAGCGTGGGCGTGTTCTCCTCGATGCCGACGATGGTGCCGTCGGCGCTGACGAAGATCATGTCGAGCGGAATGCACGTGTTGTGCATCCAGAAGCTGAGCTCGCGTGACTCTTCGAATACGAAGAGCATGCCTTCTGCTTCGGGCAGCGATTTGCGGTACATCAAGCCGCGCGAGCGGTGTGCGTCCTCTCTCGCGATCTCGACTGGAACAACCTTTTTGTCGCCCGCTTCCGTTAAGAATTCGACGCGCGCTCGGGGCAACAAGGGCGGCGTCTCCAGATCATCAGCGGGGCAATCGAGGTTGGGTACGGCGCCGCTGACCACGCGCGCTGGCGTTTCGGCGAGCGGCTTCATGCACGCCTCCAGCTTGCTGCGTGACTGTTTCTGCGGGGAGGCCTCGGCGCCGGAAACGTGCTGCTGCTGCTCGCTCCGCGCCTGATCGGCTTGCACAGGCTCGTCGATGCGCCGCTCGCAGCCCGGGAGCGCTAGGAAAGCGCCGCACAGGACGACCGAAGGTGCGGAGCTCCAGAAAGCCATGCCGCGTTCTTACTACGGCGCCCCAGGTCAATCCCGCTCAAAAGCGCGGCTCGAGGCGGCAACTTGGCCCGGCTTTCGCTATCCTCCGGCCCATGCGCCACGGTCGTCTCTTGCTTTGGGCCGCTTTCGCCATGTTGGCCCCTTCATTGCTCGCGCTCACTTCGACCGCCTGTGACAACAATGTCATCGTCCCCGATGGCGACGGCGGCGGTAACACCGGCGGCGATGGAGTCGGCCTGTTCCTTCCGAGCGCGACTTCGACCGGTGGCGCAGACGCCGGCCAAGATGCCCTGAGCGAGTTCGTCGACCCAGGCTGCAAGAACAAGCCGCCGCCGTTCGAAGACTTCCAGTGTGACCCTGAAAACCAGAACAACGGCGACTGTCTCAACGGCGACGGTTGCTACATCTATGTCGACTATCCGGACGACCCCTGTGGCCAGGAAATTTACGGTTCGCTGTGTTTTCCGGCGGGCTTTGGTGAGCAAGGCGACCCTTGTGGCGGCGCGCAAGATTGTGCTGCTGGTCTCGCTTGTGTCGTGACCGGCTCCGGCACCCAGTGTGTCGAGCTGTGCGATCTGGACGGCGGTGATGATTGCTCCAGCGGCCTCGTTTGCGAGCCGATCGATGTGGAAGGGTTCGGTGGCTGCCTGTGATGAAGCGATCGTTGCGACGGCTCGCTGCCGGCGTGCTGCTGCCGTTGCCGCTGTTCGCCTTGGGCGGCGCGTGCGGCGCGCGCGAAGAGATCCCGGATTATCCCCCCGCTCCGCCGATTCCGGATTGTGTCGTCGATGCGGATTGCGAAGGCTTCGACGATCTCTGTCGCAACGTGCGCTGCGTGGTCGAAGAGGGCACCGGAGGGCAGGGCGAGGGCGGCACCACTTCGGGAGGTTCCGCGCCTGGCGCCCTGAGCATCCCAAAGGGGTCGTGCCGCGAGGTCAACCCAGTGGTCTGCGAAGACGACGACATCTGCACCGACGACATCTGCCACCCGGAAGACGGCTCGTGCACCTTCGAGCCCGCGGCGCACGACAACGATGGCGACGGCTTCAACGGTCCTCGCGAAGGCACCAAGATCGGCGACGCCGATGCCTGCGGTGACGATTGTGACGACACCAACGAGGACGCCTTCCCCGGAAACCCTGAGGTCTGCGACGGCGCCGACAACGATTGCAACGGCATCGTCGACGACAACGCGACCTTCATTCCGATCGACGGCGATAGCGTGCGCATCTCACCCGATGGTCAAGATCCGGCCGGCCCCGGTGGCCTCGCGTGGAGCGGCGAATCTTACGTCGGCACGTACACGGGCAGCTCCGAAGGCTTCGACATCTGGCGCACGCAGCTGGCACCGAACGGTGACAAGCTGCAGCCGGACGAGCTCTTGAAGATCACCAACAGCGACGCTGGCGGCGGTCCCATCGTGTGGACGGGTGATCGCTATGGTGTCGCTTGGCAAGAGCGCGGCGACGGCGACTACGAAGCATTCTTCAGGTTGCTAGACAACACGGGCGCGACCGTGGTTACCCCTCCGGTACAGCTCTCGAGTGCACCTGGCTTCTCGGTGAACGTCGATCTCGCGTGGACGGGCACCCGTTTCGTGGCCGTCTGGCAAGACGAGCGCAGTGGCAGCTTCAACGTCTACGGTCGCACTGTCAGCCTCGATGGCGTGCCGCTCGGAAACGAAATCGAGATGGTCGACCCGGGCAATTTCCCGAACGAAGCGCCCTCGGTCGCGGCCAGCAGTCAGGGTATCGGCGTGGCGTTCGGCCATGGCGACGCCCTCGCGCATTTCATCCAGTTTCAGACGTTCGACTTCGATCTCGCGTCGACCTCGGAGGTGGTGTCCCTCACCGACGGCTCGACCGATGCGGTCTACCCGACAGTGATTTGGAACGAGGACAGCTACGTCGTCGCTTGGTACGACAAGTCAGCGTCGCCTCAAGGCATTTACGGCGCAGTGCTCGACGTGAACGGCAACATCGTGGTCGAGGCGCGGCTGCTCTCCGAGACTCCGCCCGGCAAACACTCTCGCTATCCGTCGATGAAGCCGCTCGGCGATCGCGTCTTGTTGGTCTTCTCCGACGACCGCGACGGCGGTGACTACGAGCTTTACGGGCGCATGCTTTCGGGACAGCTCGAAGGGCTGACCGAGCCCGAGCGCATCACCTTGTCGGACGGCGACTCGATCAACCCAAAGCTCACCTTCGGTCCTGATGGCAACGTCGGAATTCTGTTCCGCGACGACCGTGACGGGCCCCAGCACGTGTTCTTCACGCGACTCGGCTGCCTCGTCGGTGACTGACCGACTGTAAGGTCGGTCACGTTTGCGCGTTAGGCGGCAACGTGGGCTCAGCTGACCCCCCTGCCAAGGCAAAACCTGGTGGCGGGTCCCATCCCCCGCGCTGCCCGGCAAACTGATCGCTGGGCTCGCGCTCGCTCGGCCGAGGAGCCGGGCACCCCCGAACACGAGGCGATCATGCGCAATGTGCTGCTTCTGATTTCGCTCGCGGCGATGCCGCTGATGGGCTGTGCCTCTACCACCTCGAGCTACGTCGAAGCCAACGCGGCGCTCGGCCGCGTGGTGGTGTACCGCAACGGTATCGCGTACTTCGAGCGCACTGCGGAAGTAACGGGCGACGAGCTCGCGCTTTCGGTCCCCGCTGACAAGGTCGACGACTTCTTGAAGTCGCTCACGGTGGTCGACGCCGAGACGAAACAGCCTGCTCCCATCGCATACCCCACGGTGCCGCCGGGGACACAGGGGCTAATCTCGATGAAGATTCAGCTGAAAGAGCCCGGCACGAAGGACAAGCCCCGCAAGCTCTTGCTCTCCTACGTCACCGAGGCCCCCAGCTGGAAGCCGAGCTACCGGATCATGCTGGGTCAGAACGGCAAGGTGGCGCTCGAAGGCTGGGCCATCGTAGACAACACCAGCGGCGAAGACTGGAAGAACGTGAAGCTCGGCGTGGGCTCGAGCTCCGCGTTGTCGTTTCGTTTCGATCTCCACTCGGTGCGCAATGTGCCGCGTGAGACGCTGGCGGCCAGCGACCAGTTTGCCATCGCGCCGCCCACCGGCATGAGCGTGTACGGCATCGGGCAGAATGCAGACGGCCAGGCCGTGCTCGACTTCGTCGACGACGCGACGTTGGCGCTCGCAGAGTCGGGGGCGGGCCGAAACATCAAGATCACCAGCGACCAAATCAAGGTCGCGAAAGAGGGAAACCGGAAGTCTGCAGTGCCTCCGTCTCAGCCGCAGGCCGGCACGAAGTACGACGCCCCTCCGCGCGATGGGCGCAACACATCCAAGCCAACCGTGGCGCCGCCCACAATGACTGCGGGCGAACAGAGGATTCAAGGGCTCGCGCGCAAGGTTCAGTCGCAGAACCAGCGCGTCGTGGTCGAGGGTTTCGCCGGCAAAGACGACGCCGACAAGGGCGGCGCCGCCCTCGAACGCGCCAACCGCTTGCGTGAACAACTCATTCAAAACGGCGTGCGACCGGATCAGATCGACGCAATCGCCAACACCGAGGTCACTTCGGCCGTCGGTGGCGCGCGGGTGGTCGAGGCGCAGAAGCCAGGCGGTGGCAGGTCGACGGGGGAGGCAAAGCCGCAGAGCAGTGCTTCGCTCGAACCGATCGGCACCAGCCACTTCGAATCCAAGACGGCGATGTCGGTTGCACGCGGAACCAGCGCGATGGTTTCGATCCTCAACACCTCCACGGAGGGCGAGGTCGTCTACCTGTACGACCCGGAGTCGGCGCGCGGCAATCAGCAGTTCGCCTTCAAATCCGTGCGTTTGAAGAATCCAACCGACTCCACGCTGGAGACGGGGCCCGTCACCGTCTTCGGCGACGGTCGCTTCATCGGCGAGGGGCTGACGGAGCCCATCCCTGGCAAGAGCGCGAGCTTCGTGCCCTTTGCGCTCGATCGACAAGTCATCGTCGAGACGAAGTCCGAAGAGAACGAGGCCATCGCGAAGATTCTCACGGTGCAGCGCGGTGTGCTGTCGACTGAGATGCGCAAGGTGAGCAAGCGCACCCTCGTCGTTCAGAACCGACTCGCAGAAGACACCAACGTGTATGTGCGCCATACGGTGCCGAAAGGCTTCAAGCTCACCAAACACCCGGAGAACGTGGAGCGCCTGGGTGAAGCCCATCTCTTCCGCGTGAAGGTGCCGGCCAATGGCAAGGTCGAGGTCGTCATCGAAGAAGAGACCCCCATCTTCAAGTCGGTCGACATGCGCTCTGCCATGGGGATGGATCTGGTGCGTGCATTCGTTTCGTCGGCAGCGCTCACCGGCGATGTCGCTGGCAAGCTGAAGGGACTGCTCGAGCTGCAGAAGGAGCTCGGTAACACCGAGCAGAAGATCGAGACGCAGCGCGAGCAGATGTCCGAGTACAGGGCGCGCATGGACGAGCTGCACCTACAGGTCGTCACGCTGAAGGCCGTCAAGACGGGCGGCTCACTGATGAGAAACCTCGAGAAGAAGATGGAAGAGGTCAGCGACAAGCTGTCGAAGTCCACAGTCGATCTCGTGGCGCTGGAAGAACAACGCATGATCTCGCGCATCAAGCTGCAAGACGGCGTCGCTGAGCTTTCCATGGAGAAGCAAGACGCCGCCAAACCAGCGCGGGTCGCAGAGAAGTAGCGGCAGAGAAGTAGCTGCTTTGCGGAGATCATCGAGAGACCGGCCAGCGTGCCGCGCATCGATCGTCCCCCGTTTTGCTCGTCTTGCTGGCCCAAACGGGGCCGGCAAGACGACCGTGACGGAGAGGCTGCGAGCGGAGCGTTGGAGTGAGGGCGTCGAGTACCTGAACCCGGACGAGATTGCGCGCGATCGATTTGGGGACTGGAGCTCGCGTGAGGCCGTCTTGGACGCAGCGCGGTGGACTGAAGCGCGTCGTGAGGAGCTTCTGACTCGCGGAAGTCGGATAGCTTTCGAGACAGTTCTCTCGACCGATGCCAAAGTCGATTTCGTCCGCCGTGCAGCGGCAACTGGGTACTTCGTCCGAGTCTTCTTCATTGGCACCGCGGACCCGCGCATCAACGCCGCACGCGTGGCCGGCCGAGTGATGGCAGGCGGACACACAGTTCCGATCCAGTTGATCGACTCCGCGTCTGCGCCGCTCGCCCGGACTGGAGGCGCCAAGAGAACGGAGCTGTCTTCATGAGCTGCCATTTCTTCAAGCGCCGAGACCCTTGACGCCGCCGCCATTCACGGGTCTCCCTCGGTAGTGAGCGGTCTATCAAAGCTCGGTCAAGTCGTTCTCTACGGCGAGCGCAAGGCGAGGGATTCGGGGCTTAGCTCGCGCGCCACCGTAGCGCTCGACTGCTTTCTCGTCGTCTCGGCGAGCGACCGTGGCTATTGGCTGATGACGAATCGCGAGTCGGCCACAGATCCTCCTGCTAGCGCTTCATGACAACAGAGCGTTGGAGCGCTGCGCGCAGATCGCGGGGTCGCGAGCTCCCACGCGAGCGGCGTGTCGTTGGCGAGGAGTCTTCCGTCCTTGCCCGGTTGAGGACCGAAACACGTCCGCAGCACCAGGCCATCGAGGCAGCTCTCGATCTCACGAGTGAAACTCTCAAGCTCGACGCATACCTTCGTACGCTGGAGCGGTTCTACGGCTTTTACCGCCCGCTGGAAATTGGAGTGCAGGCCGTCGGCGGATGGGCCGACCGCGGCCTCGACTTGCCCGGACGGTCGAAAACGCCACTGCTCGAAGCCGACCTGCGGGCGCTCGGGGTGGGCGAGCCCGCCGCGCTCCCGGTCTGCGACGACCTCCCGCCGCATGCCACGGTCGCCGCCGCCTTCGGCTGCCTCTACGTGCTCGAAGGGGCGACCCTCGGCGGACAGGTCATCAGCCGTTCTATACAAAAAGCCACCGACATCAAGCTCGACACCGGCGGCCGATTTTTTCACGGCTACGGCGAGCGCACCGGCCCGATGTGGCAGGCGTTCCGGGCGGCACTCGTGGCGTTCGCCGTCACGCCCGGCGCCCAGAACGAAATCGTCTCGGCCGCGAAAGACACCTTCTCGAAACTACAGCGTTGGACGACCGCCGGAGGCGATAACCGATGACTCAAACAGGCCCTCTCCCGCCGCCACCGTGGGACGGTCAGCCGTACAGCATCAAGCGGCACGGCGTCACCGTCACCAACTGCGACAGCGAGCCTGTGCAGACGCCGGGGTGCGTGCTGGCGCATGGGGCGCTGCTCGTCCTGCGGCCGACGGACCTCACGATCCTGCAGGCGAGCGAGAATACCGACCGGCTGCTCGGCCACCCGGCGGATACACTGCTCAACAAGCCTGTTCGCGCCGCCATCGGACCGGACGGGGAAGCGAGCCTGAAAGCGTTCCTGGCGACCGAGCCGACCGACCGCAACCCGCTCTACGTGCTCACGCTCCCGGCTCGGGGGGACACGCCGCCGTTGGATGTCACCGCGCACACCGTCGACGGCGTGGCGGTGGTCGAGCTCGAGGCCACCGGACGTACCCGGGCCGGTGAGCCGGACTACTACGCGCTGGTGAAGAAGACCGTCGCCCGGCTCCAAACCGCGAACACACTGAGGGAGTTCTGCGACCTGACCGCCGAGGAGTTCCGGTCGCTCACCGGCCTCGATCGGGTAATGGTTTACAAATTCCACGCGGACGGTCACGGCGAGGTGTTCGCCGAGAGCAAGCGGGCCGACCTCGATCCGTGGCTCGGGCTGCACTACCCGGCCGAGGACATTCCCAAACCGGCCCGCGAAGTGTTCAAACAGGTCTGGGTCCGCCCGGTGCCGGACGTGTCGGGTGACCTGGCGGAGCTCGTCCCGCTTGCCAACCCGGACACCGGCCGGCCGCTTACGATGACCTACTGCGCCCTCCGCGGGGCGTCGGTCATGTACACCGAATACCTGAAGAACATGAAGGTGACGGCCGCGCTCACCCTGGCGATCCGCAGCGGCGGGGAACTGTGGGGCTTCATCAACGGCCACCACTACGGCGGGCCGAAGCACGTGCCGTATCAAGTGCGGGCGGCGTGCGAGTTCCTGGCCCAGGTGGTGTCCCTGCTACGCCAGGCAGCCGAGGACCGCGAACACCTCCTCTACCGCCTCAAGCTCGACGGCGTCCACCACCAGCTCGTCGCCCAGGCGGCGCAAGACGGCGGCCTGGCGGCGATGACCGACGGGAAGCCGACGCTGCTCGACGCGGTGGACGCGGGCGGAGCGGCGCTGTTCCACGGCGACCGCTGGTGGCGGATCGGGATCACCCCCTCGGAGGCCGACTTGGAGAGCCTCGGCGAGTGGCTGAGTGACCGGCCGGAGTTCGCCTCCCCGGCCCACCCGCTGTACGCCACGGACTCGCTCCCCCGCGACTACCCGCCGGCCGCTGCGTTCGCCGCCGTGGCGAGCGGGCTGCTGGCCGTGCCGCTGTCCCCCACTCACCGCAACCTGATGCTCTGGTTTCGGCCAGAGACCATCCGGACGGTGAGCTGGGGCGGTAACCCGCACGAGAAGCCGACCGTCCCCGGCCCGCACGGGCCTCGCCTCACCCCGCGGGCGAGCTTCGAGTTGTTCCAGGAGTCGGTTCGCGCGCGAGCCCTGCCGTGGCTCCCGGTGGAGCTCGACGCCGTCGCCCGGCTGCGCATGCTGGTGATGGAGCTGGTCGTCAGTCGGGCCGAACGGCTGGCGGATCTGAACGCCGACTTGACCCAGTCGAACGAGGAGCTGGACGCCTTCGCCTACGTGGCCTCGCACGACCTGAAGGAACCGCTGCGCGGCATTCACAAGTACGCCCACCAGCTGCTCGAAGACGCCGAGATCGTGAACGAGGAACACCGCCGGAAGCTCGACGGGCTGATGCGGCTGACCTTGCGCATGGACAGCCTGCTCGACTCGCTCCTGCACTTCTCTCGCGTCGGTCGGTCGGCACTTCAAACCGAGGAGACGGACCTGAACGAGGTGCTGGCCGAGTCGATCGAGATGGTGGGTGGCCGACGGGCCGACGGGCCGACGGAGTTCGCCGTCCCCCGCCCGCTGCCGCACACCAACTGCGACCGGGTGAGGTGCCGGGAAATCTTCGTCAACCTGCTTTCGAACGCGCTGAAGTACAACGACAAAGCGGACAAGCGGATCGAGGTTGGGTACATCCACCCGGACGAGGACCACCCCCGGCCTGGGTGCCCCGAGGGGTCCGCTTGTCACGCCATCTACTACGTGCGGGACAACGGCATCGGCATCAGCCCGAAGCACTTCGGGCAGGTGTTCAAGATGTTCAAGCGCCTGCACGGTCGGGACGAGTACGGCGGCGGCACCGGGGCCGGGCTGAGCATCGTGCAGAAGCTGGTCGAGCGGCACCACGGTCGGGTGTGGCTCGAGTCGACCCCGGGCGAGGGCACGACGTTCTACTTCACCCTCTCGGGCCGGGCAGACGGCTGACATGCGTGGGACCAAACATCCCCCCGTCATGCTGGTCGTCGTCGAGGACTCGGACGAGGACTTCGACACCGTGCAGGAAGCCGTCAAGCGGGCCGGGTTCCCGGCCGAGGTGTTCCGGGCGGCCACCGGCGGGGACGGGCTGACGGTCCTGCGTGCGCAGTCGCCGACCCGCCCGACGCTGGTGCTGATGGACCTGAACACCCCTGCGACCGACGGTCGGGAGGCGCTTCTTGCGATCAAAGTCGATCCGGCGCTGAAGTCTGTCCCGGTGGTGGTCCTCTCCACCTCGGCCAATCCGAAAGACATCGCCGTCTGCTACGCCGCCGGGGCCAACGCCTACCACGTCAAGCCGGTCCGCCACCCGGACCACCTAGCGGCTCTCATCGATCTGCTGACCTACTGGCTGAGCCGGGCCGTCCTGCCTGCGGGTCAAGGGGGCACTCATGAGAAGTGACGTTTGGAAGGTCGTCGTCATTGACGACAGCCCGGACGATCGGGCGGAGGTCCGGGGACTGCTTCTGAAGGGGTCCGACCGGCGGTATCAGTTCACCGAGGCCGAGACCGGGGAGGCCGGAGTACGGGCCGTTCTCGACGCTTCCTCGGACTGCGTGGTGCTCGACTACAATCTCCCGGACATGGACGCCTTGGGCGTGCTGGCAGGCCTCGTCGGCCCGGATGGAGCGACGACTTGTCCGGTGGTGGTGCTGACGGGGAGTGCCGATACCGACCTCGGGCGGACGGTTCTGCGGGCCGGGGCGCAAGACTTCCTCGGTAAGAGCTGGATGACGGCCGAGAGCCTGACCCGGGCCGTGGAGAACGCGGCCGAGCGGTGGGCCATGGCGCGGGAGCTCCACGCCCGCAGCGCGGACCTGCGGGCCAGCGACGAGCGGCTGCGGCTGGCGGTCGAGGTCGCCGGGATGGGGGTGAACCGGATCGACTATGGGACGCACACCGTCGTTCTGGACGCCATCGCCGCAGCGCTGTTCGGGCTGGAGTCCGGGGTTCCGTTGCCACGCTCGGTCATCCACGCCACCTTCCACCCGGACGACAAAGACGAAATCGTCCGCCGGATGCACCAATCCCTCGATCCGACGGGGGAAGGCACGTTCAGCATGGAACACCGGGTGGTTCACCCGGACGGGTCAGTCCATTGGTTGTTCGTCAAGAAGCACGTGATGTTTGCCGAGACCGCCGGCGTTCGCCGTCCGGTCACCGGTGTGCTGGCGGCGGTGGACATCAGCGACCGGAAGCGGGTCGCAGAAGCACTACGCGAAAGTGAAGAGCGCTACCGCGCGGCGACTGTAGCCGTGAGTGACGTGATCTGGACGAACAATGCCGACGGGGTGATGGAAGGCGAACAGCGCGGTTGGGGAGAGCTCACCGGTCAATCCCGCGAAGAATACCAAGGCTACGGCTGGTCGAAGGCGGTCCACCCCGAAGACGCACAGCCGACGCTCGACGAATGGAAGCGGACCGTGGCCGAGAAACGCACGTTCGTATTCGAGCACCGCGTCCGCAGGCACGACGGCGAATGGCGGGTGTGTTCGATTCGCGCGGTTCCGGTTTTCAATGCCGACGGGGCGATCCGCGAATGGGTGGGAGTGCATAGGGACATCACGGAGCAAAAGCGCGACGAAGAAAAGCTACGGCAACTCGCAGCCGATTTGTCAGATGCCGACCGCCGCAAGGACGAGTTCCTGGCGACGTTGGCGCACGAGCTGCGCAACCCGCTGGCTCCTATTCGCACCGGGCTCGACGTGATGCGAATGTCACCGAGCGGTACTGCTGCTGTCGAAAAGGTGCGCGCGATCATGGAGCGGCAGCTCGGGCACATGGTCCGTCTCGTGGACGACCTCATGGACGTATCTCGCATCAGCCGCGGCAAGGTCGAACTGAAAGTCGCGCGGGTACAAGCCCGCGCCGTTCTCGACCACGCCGTCGAAGCGAGCCGCCCGCTCATCGAGGCAGACGGACATGCTCTCGTCGTGGACGCGGTCTCTGAGTCGGCTTGGGTGGACGGCGATTTGACGCGACTCGCTCAAGTGGTCAGCAACTTGCTCAACAACGCCGCCAAGTACACACCCGCCGGCGGCCGGATCGAGCTCGCTGCGCACGTCGAGGCCGGCGAGGTGGTGATCAGTGTGACCGACAACGGAGCCGGGATCTCGGCCGACATGTTACCAAAGGTGTTCGACTTGTTCGCCCAGGTGGATCGGACGCTCGACCGCGCCCAGGGGGGCCTCGGCATCGGCCTCTCGGTCGTCCGGAAGTTGGTGGAGCTACACGACGGGACCGTCACCGCAGCAAGCCCTGGTCTTGGCCTCGGTAGTACGTTCACCGTACGGCTGCCGCTGGCCGCGACCGAGGAGGAGTCGGCGGCGGCGGACGACCCCTCCACCGATCGCCCAACCGACAGCTTGCGCGTGCTGGTAGTCGACGACAACGTGGACGGGGCCGAACTGCTGAGCGTGATGCTCGAACGTGCCGGGCACGAAGCCAGGGCCGTCCACGATGGCCTCGCGGCCCTCGCCGCCGCCAGGGACGTTCGCCCAGACGTCGTCTTTCTGGACATTGGCCTTCCCGGAATGGACGGGCACGAGGTGGCAAGGCGATTCCGGGCAGACGCCGCATTCGCCGGAATCGTGCTTGTGGCCCTGACGGGGTGGGGCAGCGAAGACGACAAGCGCAAGAGCCGCGAGGCGGGGTTCGACCACCATGTGACGAAGCCCATCGACTTCAAACGAGTGCGGGAACTTTTCGCCGGAATCAACGGCCGGGAGCGGTAGCCGTACCGGCTTGAGCGGGCGATGCGACCGCACTCGCGTACGATGCGAGCGCGCTGTTCGCTCAGCAGCGACCGATGCAACGGCCCACGCGGGCCGCAGCTTGCGGAGCTGCCACCGGTCCTGAGCCGATTGGACCTTTGCGCCGGGCCAGCGCCCAGAAGTGATCGACTTGGTGGCGTGCGCTATCGCGTGCGGGCAGGCGCCACCAGACGGCGCCGACCAAGATCGGCAGTGAGCAGGCCGGGCTCGTCGAGCTCGAGGCGATCCCAGAGGCGACAGGTCACCATGCGGTGCTTCTGATCGAGGCCTTCGCAGTAGTTGGAATAAACGCAGCGACGAATGGTGTCGCCGCGACCTTCTCGCAGCTTCAGCCACCAATCGGGGTCGGCCAGCGATTGGCGCGCAGCGCCGATCAAGTCGCCGTCGCCGCGCTGCAAGATCGACTCGGCGAGACCGAACTCACCGATGCCGCCGGCGACCACGACAGGCGTCTCGAAGCCAGCCGCGCGCACGGCACGGCGCACACTCGCCTGTTTGGCGACGTTGCGACCGAAGGGGCCCTGCGCGTCAGCGAGGGCCGTGGGCATACACTCGAAGCCGCTCTTGCCTGTGTACGGGTAGGCGGCGTCACCTACCTTCGGCTGCTTGGCGTCCTCGAACTTTCCGCCAGTGGAGAGCGACAGAAAATCCATTCCCGCAGCTGCGAAGCGCGCTGCAAAATGTGCTGCTTCTGCAGGCGTCGACCCGCCGTCGATCACCTCGTCGCACAAGAAGCGTGCACCGACCGTGAAGCTCGCTCCCACCTCGGAGCGCACAGCGCGATAAACCTCCAGTGGGAGGCGTGCGCGCGCCTCGACCGAGCCGCCGTAGCCATCGCTGCGCGTGTTTCGCGCGGATAGAAAAGAAGCCATTGTGTAGGCGTGCGCGTAGTGCAGCTCGACGCCGTCGAAGCCGGCGGTCTTCGCGCGCTGCGCAGCGTCCGCAAACAGCCCAGGCAGCTCGCGGGGCAGCGCTGCGATGTGGGGCAGCGCAACGTCGGTCACGTGCTCGCGCTCGCCATGCATCAGACTCTCGAGCTCGCGTGGCGTGAGGACGTTGGCGAGAGCGTCGTCGTCGAGCAGGGCGATGCGATCTCGCAACGCCGCTTCGTCGCCCAGCGGAATATTTTCTGAATCTTTCGAGAGTTTTTGGAGGCGCTGGAGGTGGCCGTCATCGATGCGCAGAAATTGCCTGAAGAAGCGTGCTCGCTCCGGCCGTCTGCGAATGCGCAAAAAATCGATCAGCTGAATGAACAGGCGCGTGCGCCCATGCGATGCGCGGCGCACCACCTCGCAGAGCTCGGTGAGCCCCGGTAAAAAACGGTCGTCGCCGATGCGGAGCAGCGGGCCGCTCGGCACGTCGCGGATGCCGGTTGCCTCCACCACGATGGTGCCCGGCTCGCCACACGCGAAGCGCTCGTACCAGCTGAGTACTTCTCGGGTGACGAAGCCTTCGTCGGTTGCGCGCCAAGGCACCATCGCCGGCACCCAACAACGGTTCTCGAGGACCAAGCCAGACGCCAGCGTCAGCGGAGAGAATAGGCGCGCGCGCGAAGCCTCGTCGGCGCTGGGCACGTGCGCCACCGGGAGCTCGTGCCGCACTCGCTCCTTCGGCTTCCACATGGCCCTCTCCTCGCTGCTGATCAGGGAGCGTGATTCGCGGCCAAGGGCCACAGGCTTCAGGCCACCGGCTTCGGCCAGAGCCAGAGCCCAGATGAGCGATGTTGCCCGCCTCTTTCTCGATCTGTTTCTGGCTGTCTCTTTCTCGCTCTCTTTCTGGCTGAAGCCTGTGGCCTGTGGCCTGAAGCCTGAAGCCTTTCGCGCTGCCGGCGGTGACAGCCCCGTCGAGAATCATGCTCGCTCACCTAGTCCAGCGAGAACAGGTCTTCGAGATCTTGCTTGGTGAGCTTCTTGGAGCCGCCTGCGTCCTCGGTCAGAACGCTGGAGACGAGCTCTCGCTTCTTGTCTTTGAGCAGCAAGATCTTCTCTTCGATGGTGCCGGCAGCCACCAAGCGATACACGCTGACGACCTTGTTCTGGCCGATGCGGTGCGCACGATCGGTCGCCTGTTGTTCGACGGCCGGGTTCCACCACGGGTCGAAGTGGATGACAGTGTCGGCGGCCGTGAGGTTCAAGCCGGTGCCGCCGGCCTTGAGGCTGATCAGGAAGATGCCCACGCCCGGATCAGTCTGGAAGTGCTCCACACGTTCAGCGCGATTCTTTGTCGAGCCGTCGAGGTACTCGTAGGTGATGCCGTCTTGTTTGACGGCCTTCTCGACGAGCTTCAGCATCTGCACGAACTGGCTGAAGACGAGCACTTTGTGGCCGCCTTCGATGGCGTTGGCGAGCAGCTCGCGCAGCGCGACCAGCTTGCCCGAGTCGTCGTCGGTGAAGTCCTTGGGCAAACCCAAGAGGCGCGGGTCGCAGGCGGCTTGGCGCAGGCGTGTGAGCCCCGCGAGGATCTGGATCTGGCTCTTGCCGATGCCGTTTTTCTCGACCTCGCCCAGGACCTGCGCGCGCACTTCGCGAAGCACTTGTTGGTAGACGTGCTTCTGCTCGCCGACGAGATCGCAGATCTGATCCGTCTCCAGCTTCTCGGGCAGGTCTTTGGCGACCTCGCTCTTGGTGCGGCGCAAAATGAACGGGTGAATCGTCGCGCGCAGGCGCTGCGCGACCTTGTGGTCGCCCGCCTCGATCGGCTTGGCGAAGCGCTGCTCGAAACGATCGAGGGGACCGAGCAAGCCTGGAGACACGAAGTCGAAGATGCTCCAGATCTCCGAGAGTCGATTTTCGATCGGCGTACCGGTCAGCGCCAGCCGCTTCTTCGAGCGCAGGCGCTTGGCCGCGGCGGCGGTGGCCGACTGCGGGTTCTTGATGTGCTGGGCTTCGTCCAAGATCGCGTAGGTGAGATCGAGCGTCGCCAGGAACTCTTCGTCGCGGCGCAAGAGCGCGTAGCTCGTGATGATGACCTCGGAGTCTTTCACCACGTCGATCTGATCTTTGCGATCCGCGCCGTGCCAGAGCGCCACCGAGAGGCTCGGCGAAAAGCGAGCGAGCTCGCGCTCCCAGTTGGTAACCACGCTGGTCGGCGCAACGATCAGCGCGCGGACCTTCTTTTCTTCCTGTTTGACAGCGAGCAAGAGGGCGATCGTCTGGACCGTCTTGCCGAGGCCCATGTCGTCGGCGAGCACACCGCCCGAGCCGATCTCGTGGATGAACTTCAGCCAAGAGAGGCCAGACTCTTGGTACGGGCGGAGCGTCGCCTTCAAGGTGCGAGGCTTCTTGGTGACCTCGATCTCCTCGATGCTGGAGAGCTTGTGGAAGAGCTCGCGGGCGCTGCCGGTGACGCTGGAGCCAGCGGCGTGCTGGAGCAGCTCTTGGATGCGGCCCGCGTGCGCGAGCGAGAGCTTGCCGTTCTTTCCGGCGGAGGTGAGCAGCTCGATCTCGCGATCCATCATTTGCTGCAGCTTGGTGGCGTCGAACGGCGCGAACGAGCCGTCGTCGAGCCGCACGTACTTCTTGCCCTGGGCGATGGCGCGCCGAATTTCGTCGCGGTCGACACCGACGCCTTCGGCCTCGAAGGAGAGCTTCACGTTCAGCCAGTCCATGCCGGAGCTGACCTTCGCGAACACCGCGACTGGGGCGCCGCGCACCTGCGTGCCGACGAGATCTTCCGGCACGAAAAGATCCCAGTCTTCGGGCAAGCGGCCGAGTCCTTCGCTCCAGAACTGGATCGCGCGGTCGCCCGTGGCGGTGAACATCTGGCCGCTCTGATCTGGCTCGAGACCCAGATCTGCGAGCTTTTGCGCGGCGTCTTGCTGGGCGGCGATGTCGACCCGAATGCAGCGCGGGCGGCGGACGCCCTCGCCCGGGGCCTGAATGATCACCGGCGGCGTCATGCCGTCTGCGCGGACGGGGATCTCTTCGCTGCCGTACACGGCGAATAGGCTGATGCTGGCCTCGACCAGGGCACCGCCCGCACGCATACGGAAGCTCGGCACGAGATCGACGACGTCGCAGATCTGCGCCAAATCAGGCAGCTCGGCGCCGACCTCGAACGCGATCTTCGGGAGGCCCTGCATGATCACGCGCGGCAGCTCGCCCATCGGCTCGGCGATCGTCGGCGAGCGCAGTAGGCGGCGGAGAGCGGCGACCGAGACGCGTCGATCGATGCGGCGCGCGATGCCTTCTTGGGTGTCGATGTACCAACCCGGCCAGCCCTCGAACCAGCCGCCGGCCAGCAGCGAAAAGCGACGCTTGTCGGACGCGCGCTCGAAGCTGGCTTTGACGATGATGGTGTCGCCGCCGACCGTCTCGAGATCGAAGCGAGGCCGCATCGGCTCGTCCGAGAAGCGCAGCTGCATCAGCGACGGCTCGAGCAAGACACGTTGACCCTCGAGCAGGGGCAGTAGCTCGGCGACGTCTTCGCCGCGCACGTCGACAGCCGGGTGCCGCGGGTTGCCGCTCTCGTGCCGCAAGAGCAAGCGGAGCGCGTTGCGATCATGGGTCGGATAGACGGCCTGCCAGGAGAGCGCGACCGACGGCAAGATCGGCATGCGTGCCTCTGCGTCGAGCACGGTGACCGTGAGCGCGCCTTGGCGGACATGGATGCGAAACTCGAGCTTGCGCGCGCCCGGCACGCCGTCCGGCGGCAACCACGCGCCGATGCCCGTGGCTTTGGCCGACGCGTCTTGGGCGATGGCAGCCAGGTTGGGATTGCTGTTGTTTTGCTCCCGGACCGCGTGGTTGGCGGAGCTGGCCGCGTTGGGCAGCGCAGCGAGACCGCCCATCCCGTGCTGGTGGGACATGCCGTGGTGCGGGGAGGTCACGGCCGGCCCGACGGTGGAGCCGGGCGGGCCCATGGCGGCCATCGAGCTGGTGGCGCCGGTCGGGAGCGAGCGATTGCGCCGGTCGCGGCGGCGACCGCGTTTGCCTGAGTCGACGCCGGAGGAGCTTTGCGGGGCCATGGCTGGAGGCGGCGGGTCCCGCCTCGGCTGCGAGCCGCGCGCCTGGTCGCGCACGGCGATCAGCAAGGCGGCGACGTGTTTGCAGTGCATGCTCGCCTTGGCGAAGGCGGGACACGGACAGCTCGACTTGATGCCGTCGGGTGTCAGCTCGATCAGCACGCCAAAAAGCTCACCGTCAGGTGCGCGGACGTTGCCGGTCGCGCTCGCCTCGCCGACGTGGATGTCTTCCACGGCGCGACGGCGAAACGACTCGAGCCCGCGCAGAAAGGTGCGCGCGCCGAGCAAACGTCTGAGCCCTCGGTCGCTCAGCGTGGAGAGTGCGTCGGATATCGGTGTTCCCAAGACTTGGTGAGGACGGCGAGCCGCCTAGAGGATGAGGGGGAGTAGCGCTAGCGCGAGAAGCGGAAGCATTTGGACGAAGACGAGGACGACGGGTACCGCGACGTCCTTGAGAGGATCCCCCACCGTGTCTCCAATTACGGAAGCCACGAATGTGGGATTTTCGGCGCGCGCCCCGGTCTCGTCGACGAGCAGACGCCCGCCGTGCGCACCCGTGACGATGTACTTCTTTGCGTTTCCCCAGACCCCTCCTGCGCCAATGGCGAAGAGAGCCCCGAGGACGCCGACCACCGTTGCGGCCACGATGAGGGACGCAACCGAGCCGCCTACCGCTCGTCCCTTATCCTCACTTTCCCAAAGGCGCAAGCCAACGATGAGAACGACCGGTGCGACAATGGTCACGAGGCCGAGCAGCGCCATCAGTCGCAAGCCGTATCGGGAGGCCATCTCACAACACGGCCCGTAGTCGATTGACTGCCCAGTGCGCGCTGTCTCGCCCTTCTCATGAGCCAAAAATCCTGTGCGATCTCGGAGCTGTCGGCGCACTTCTTCGAGAATTCGGCGAGCTGATCGCAGGACCCCGAGAACGACCCGGCTCATGATCCAGATCACCAGCAAGCCGCCCAGCACGGCCCCGAACACCAGCGTGAGGGGGGCGCCGAATCCAAAGGGCGGGGCGGGGGGATCGGTCGCCGTGCGGCGCGCCCACTCGGCTAGCGTGACCTCGAGCACGATGGCGGTTGCTGGCAGCGCCGTGCAGGCGGCGATCGCCCGGGCTTCCGCGCGATGCGAAGCCCCGTAGCCGTCCAGCACCAGGAGGCGCCCACGCACGTCGGGTCGATCGCGGCCGACTGTCATGGTCACGATGCCGCTGGCCGCATCGACAGCCGCTGCGCTGGCTTCCAGCGCCAGCAAGAACGGGCTCGCACCAACGAGACCGACGAGCAGCCCCGCGAGCGCGAGCAGCTCACCAGAGGGCGAGCCCGAGACTTGTCCGAGGTAGCGGGCGGACAGCGCGCCGACGAACAGTGCAAGCAGCGGCCAGGCGGTGCTGCCGAGGCCGTGTCCCAGCCCGGCCAAGAGCCCCAGTGTCGGCCCACCACGAAAGGCTTCGGCGACGTCGCGGACCGGCTGAAAGCGCGACGTGGTGACGTAGTGCGCCCAGCCCACGACCGCGGCTGCGACGCCGACGCCGATCAAGGCGCCTGCCAAGAGCGGCGCGCGGCGATCTGGCAACAGCCACTCGATCGCGCCGACCAGACCGACAGTGTGCAGCACCGCCGCGATCAAGAGCCCCCGAACGAGCGGCGCAAGCGGGTTCTCGCGATCGTCGGTGCGCACGATCAGCGCCCCGAAGCTGGTGCCGAGCAGCGAAAAGGAGCGCGACAAGAGCGGCAACAGCAGAATCGCGAGGGGGCTGCGCAGCCCCGTGTCTCGACTGTACACGAGGGCCAGCCCAAGCATCGCTGCAGCATCGACGACGGACGCTTGCGCGAACGCGCTGGTCGCGCTGGAAGCCGCGCCGGCCACGCAGTCGCCGGCGAGATTCGCGACCACAGCGGGGTTGTCCGGATCGTCGTCTTCGATGCCGACGTCGCGGGCCCCGATGTCCGCGCCGATGTCGGCGCCTTTGGCGAAGGTGCCGCCCGCAATTTGGGAGAGCAGCGCGGAGAACGAAGCGCCCAGCGCGTGGCCGATCAACAGGATCGGAATGTGCGGCACGATCGCCAGTGAACGGCTCGGCTCGGCGCCGAGCGCGCCGTGGTAGGCCAGCACAGCGAGGTAAAGGCCGCCCATCGTCGCGGTGGAGAGCGCGGTCGCGAACAGGGCGGTCGCCGCACCGGTGCGAAGCGAAGCCCGCAAGGTCGCGTCGACGCTTCTTCGAGCCGCGCTCGCCGTGCGCACGGCGCCGCGGGTCGCCACGAAGGTAGAGACCTCGCCGATGGCGATCGTGCCGGCCGAGCCCAGCGCAAACGAGACGAGCAGCCACACCCCGAGCTCGAGGCCGCTGACCGCGTCGGCGACGCTGGTGCGCAGGCCGTAGGCCAGGAAAAGCGCCCCTCCCACCAGCGCGGAGAGCGCCGCTGTCGTGCCGCTGAGGCGCCGGGAGAATGCTTCGCTCGCTTCGCGGATCAAGCTCGCGACGCGGTTCATCTCGGCGTCGCCCGTGGGCAACGCGAGCAACCACCTCAGCACGTAGGCCGAGACGCCGATCCCCAGGACCGACAAGAGCAGAACGACGACGAGCTCCGTCACGCGAAGTGACGGCGTTTAACTCGGAACTTGGCGGGCGCTACTTCTTTTCGCGCATGGCGTTGGAAGCCAGCGCGCTGCCCCGGTCGCGGCCGGTTGCATGCTCGAGCCGAACGAGCGCCGCGTACAGGCCCACGTGCGCCGACAGCTTGCGCAAGCGCGCCGTGGTGACGGCGTTTTCAGCATCGGCGAGCGCGGTCGCAGTGCCGTTGCCGACAGCGAACAGGAGGCGATTGATGCGCAGCGCTTCTTCGGCTGCGACCACGCCGCGTTTGGCTGCTTCGATGCTGGGGGCGGCCTTGGCAACATCGGCGCGCGCCTGCGTCACCTCGACCCGCACCGAGTCGATCAATTGTTGCTTCTGCGAGTCGACCTGCGCCGTCCTCGATCTCGCCTGCGCGGTCGAACCGATGGTGGAGAACGTGTCGTTCACCACCCAGGTCAGCCGCACGCCGACGTCCCATGTGAAATCGAACCGTTCTTGCTGCGGAAAAATGCGTAAATTGGGGTTCTGGACCACTGCGTCGGCGAAGCCATCGAGCCTCGGCCAGTAGCCCGCCGCGGTGGTCGACTCGACCTCTTGCAGGGCGCGCTTCTGCTCTTCGGCGCTCAGAATCTCCAACCGATTGCGCACGGCTTCAGCGAAGAGATCATCTGCCGGTGGCAGCGCCGGTTCTGCCGGATCGGCGAACACGTCGACGCCGATTGCGAGCTTTCGCGTGGGCGTGGTGTGCAGCGTCGTCCGCAGCCGCTGCTCGGCGACGATCTCCTGCGCTTTTGCTTCGGCCTGCGTGAACTCGGCCTGCGCGACCAGCGCTTCGATGCGCATCACGTCGGCGTCGGAGCCTTTTTCGGCTCTGCGCAGTGACTTTGCGTCGGCGAGCTGAGCCTTGGCTTGCTCTACGCTCTGCTCCGTGACCACCACTTGGCCCTTCGCCAAGATCCAATTCAGCAGCACGATCTTCGCGTCGGCCGCGACGGTCAGGCGTTGCGCCTCGACAGCGGCCTTGAGCGAGCTCTCGTTGTGTTCTGCGCCGTTGTACGCCTGCACGGCGCGCAGGAAGTAGTCGGAGATCGGGATCGTGAGGTTGGCGCTGAACGAGATCTGGTTGAGCAGCGAAGGAAAGCTGAAAGCGGCCGCTTGCACTGGTAGCCCGGCCGAATCGACGACACACTGGCCACCGGAGCCGTCGGGGCAAGGGGCCACGCCGAGCGCACCCTCGTTTGCCGCCCCGACGATCGCGCCGCCGCCGAGTGAGCCGCTGTCGACATCGCTGAGCCGCGTGTAGCTGGCATTCAGCTGCAGACGCGGAAAGAACGACACCATCGTCTGCGCGACTGCGCCTTGTGCGCCTTCGAGCTCGACTTCTTTCGAGCGGACCGAAAAGCTGGTGGTGACCGCTTCGCGGCCGACGATCTCGAAGGTGAGGCCACCTGGCTGCGCGCTCAGGGCCAGCGCCAAGGCGTCCGGCTTGTCTTTGATCGCGTCTTTGCCAGGTCCGAGCTCCTGTTCCTTTTCCTTGTCGATTGCGTCGACCGGTTGCGCGGGTTGTGCCGCTGGCTGCGAGAACGCTGGAAGTGTCGTGAGCAGGGCCCCGAGCAACGCGGGCGCAACGAGTCGGGTCATTCGAAGGTCCTCGGGCTCATGCGCCGTCCATTGCCAGAAAGTGGGGACGGGCGCACGGCGAGAGGAGGGCTGACGCCATAAATAAGCCTCCTTACTCTGTTTCTTGAGGCTTCTTCACGATCGCGACGCCGCCGCTCCCGAGCGCCTGTCGCCGGGACCGCTGCTGATTGTTCGTCCCGCGACGAAGAGCGTAGATATGCTGCGTTTGGTCGGAGAAATGTCGTGAACAACCCCGAACGAGTCGCGGCCCTCGAGGCCTTGCTGTCACGCATCCAAAAGAATGCTGCGAAGCCGCGTTCTGCATCGAGGACAGGCACATCGTCGCCTTCGATGCTGGCTGTCTCCGCAGAACGCATGAACGAGCCCGTTCACGATACGAGCCAGTGGGTCGGCGAGCTCGGTGCCCACTCCGCCCCGCCTCCTGCTTTTGCTGCGCAAGGAGTTGCTTCGCCGCCTCCCTTGGCTGCGCAGTCGGTGCAGCCGACAGCACCGCCTGCGGCGCCTTCTCCCGCGCCTCCGCGTGTTGCGGCTGCAGCGCCGACCCCGGCTGTCATCAAGCCCCTCGGCTTCGGTTCGCGCGGCGCCGCACCCGCGACGCCTGCTGGCGTTCGCGGCTTTGGTGGTGGCGCCGGCCGCCCTGTGGTTCCGAAGCCCGCCGATTCGCGCCCCGCCGCCGCGCGCGGCGGCTTCGGCGCAAAGTCGCCGGCTGCTCCGCCTGTTACGACCCTGCACGGTTTCGGTGATCTCAACGATCCGGTGGCACCGATGGTGGTCGAGCGCACATCGCCCGTGCCGGAGCCCGCCTCGCCGGCTCCGCCCGTCGAGGCGTTCGACCTGCCCATCGTCGGTGCACCAATTGTCTCTGTCGAGCCCAGCCCGGAGACCGAGCTCGCCGATCCGCCGACGATCGACATGCCGACCCAACAGCTGCCGCACGTGCCTCGTGAGGCGTTCGAGGCAACCGCCGCGCCTTCGGTCGAGCAGATGTTGGCCGATGTGCCGCCCCCGCCTGCACCATCCTCGCCGCGTGCCCTTCCAGCTCTCGAGGCGGAAGCACCCGCGACCCCCGGGCCGTTTGCGCCCGTCGCGCAGCCAGCGGCGCCAGTCGAGGCCGAGCCAGCGCCCGCCGAACCGCCTCCCTCGTTTGCGGTCGACGACTCGACCAGCAAATTCGCCGATGAACCGGTGCCGCAGCCCGGCAAACGCAAGAGCTCGCTGCTGCCCCTCTTGCTCGTTGCCGTGTTGGTGCTTGCGGGTGGTACGGGTGCGTTCCTCTACATCCGTTCGCTCGAGCAGAAGCCGCCGCAGCCCTTTCAGGGCGCAACAGAAGAGACGAGCAAGCCGACAGCGACTGCAGCGGTCACGGCGACTGCCACCAGCACCGCGATCGACACCGCAGCGCCCGCTGACCCGAGCGGCACAGCGCTGACCTCGGCTGCTGTTCCTGCGCTCACGACCCCGAAAGATCCCACGTCGCTACCGAAGAACGTGGGCTACCTGATCGTGAACGCCCCCGAGCCCGGCCAGCTCCTGTGGAAGGGCAAGATGATTGGCGATACCGGAACGCCGATCGAGATGCCGTGCGGCAACCAAAGCTACAGCTTCGGTAAAAAGCTCCCGAACGGTGGCATGCAGATGGGCCGCGCGAAGACCACGAACGTGCTCTGTCAAAAGGTCACCACAATCGACCTGACCGTTCTGGAGATCACGCCGCCGCCGCCCGCTCCGCCGGGTGGTGGTGGGCAGCCTCCGGGGGGCGTGCCTCCGGGCGGCACGCCTCCGGGCGGCACGCCGCCCGTGACGCCTCCGGGCGGCGGCGACCCGTACGAACCAAGCGCGCCGTAGCTTCTTGACTCGCTTGCTTCACTTCTCCAAGAGCTGCTTGATCGCCTGCGCGCAAAAGCTGGAGTAAGGCTCGCGGCATGAGCGACGCGCACGAGCCGAGCGCCGACGAAGCGAGCGCCGTTTCTCCCAAAGAAGCGGTCGATGCCGCCCTGAGTCGCGCGCGCGAGGCGCAGCCCGCGTGGGCGCTCTGCGGCGCGCGGGCGCGGGCCGACGCGCTGCGGCCGCTCAAGAAGCGGCTCTTGCGGCGCGCAGACGAGATCGCTTCGACGCTCACCAGCGAGTGCAAGAAGCCCTACGAAGAAGGTCTGCTCGCCGAGGTGCTGCCCAACGCCGACCTCGTCGACTACTGGACGCGCAGCATCGAAGAGCTGCTCGCACCAGAGTTGCTCGAGCTCGACGCGCTGTCCTATCCAGGCAAGTCCGCCCGCGTCCTACGCTAGGCGCGCGGGGTCATCGGCCTCATCACGCCGTGGAACTACCCGGTCGCCATCCCGCTGCGCACGCTGCTGCCGGCGCTGCTGGCGGGCAACGCAGTCTTGTTCAAGCCGAGTGAGCACACACCCGCCTCGGGGGCGCTGGTCGCCAGCTTGTTCGAGGGCCTCTTGCCTGAGGGCGTGCTCGAGCTTTTGCAGGGGGCCGGTGACGTCGGCGAAGCGGTCGCGAACGCCGAGGTCGACGCTGTCGTGTTCACCGGCAGCGTGACGACGGGTCGCAAAGTTGCGATTGCGTGCGCGACTCGCTTGATTCCTTGTTCGCTCGAGCTCGGCGGCAACGACGCGGCAATCGTCCTGGCAGATGCTCCGATCGAGCGCGCCGCGCGCGGCATCGTGTGGGGCGCGTTCACCAACGCAGGTCAAAACTGCGCGTCGATCGAGCGGGTGTACGTCGTCAAAGCAGTCGCCGACAAATTCACCGAACGTGTCGTGGCGCTCACGAAAGAGCTCGTTCCGGAGCGCGACATCGGCTCGCTGACGACCGCGCAGCAGGCCGCCACAGTGCGAAAGCAGCTGGCAGCCGCCGTCTCCGCGGGCGCGGAGATTGCGTGCGGAGGCGTCCCTGAAATCGACGTCACAGCGATCGAGCCGACGGTGCTGAAGCTCACCGACGAGGCGATCGATCTGATGCAAGAAGAGACGTTCGGCCCAGTGTTGCCGATCGTCGTCGTCGAGGACGAAGACGAGGCGATTCGCCGGGCGAATGCCTCCAAGTTCGGGCTCACGGCCAGCGTGTGGACAAAACGTGTCGATCGCAGTGGTGAGCTCGCACGAAAGCTCTGCTCCGGCGTCGTCACCATCAACAACCACGGCTTCACGGCGGCGTTGCCGGCTGCACCTTGGTCTGGGGTGAAGCACAGCGGCTTCGGTGTCACCAACGGGCCGCACGCGCTCCACGCGCTGGTCAGGCCGCGCCTCGTGCTCGAAGATCGCAACCGCGCGAACAGCGAGCTCTGGTGGTACCCGTACACCAAGAGTCTGCGCGAGGTGGCCTTGGCGATGGCCGTGCTCCGCGGTGGTGGCGGCATCTTTGCACGCATCCGTGCCGTCTTCACGCTGCTCGGCGCGCTGCCGCGGCGCCTCTTGGGTCGACCATGACGCAACGTCCGCTGATCTTGCTCTCCAACGACGACGGCGTCGCAGCGCCGGGGCTCCACGCGATGCGCGAGGCGCTGCTCTTGCACGCCGACGTTATCGTGTGTGCCCCCGAGTCGAACCAGAGCGCGACCAGCCACTCGCTCACGCTCGGGCGCGTGCTGCGGCTGCGCTCCGTTTCGGAGGGCGTCTTCGCCGTCGACGGTACGCCAGCAGACTCCGTGTACGTCGCGCTGCACGCCAAAGATCGCGTCGTGCCGCGCATGCCGGATCTATGCGTCTCCGGCATGAATCACGGCCTCAATCTGGGCGTCGACGTGTTCTATTCGGGCACCGTCGCGGCGGCGCGCGAGGCGGCGATGCGCGGCGTGTTCGCTGTCGCCGTCAGCGCCGACGCTGCCGCTGATCGCGCGGCTGCGGCGGCCATCGGCGCGCAGATCGCGCTCATGTTGTGGCGCTCCGAGCGCCCCGCGGACGCGCGCTTGTTCAACGTCAACGTTCCGCCCGGCGCGAGCTGGCCGGTGCGCTCGACTGTGCTCGGCCGACGCACCTACGAGAACGACGTCGTGTTCAGGACCGATCCGCGAGGCGGCGAATACCTGTGGATCGGCGGGTCGAACGCGGTCCATCACGACGCACCAGGCTCCGACACCGAAGCCTACGACGCGGGTGTCGTCGGTGTCACGCCGCTCGGGCTGGACCTGTACGCCGCGCTGGGCATGGCCGCTGCCAGCGCCGCGGCGAGCGCCGTCACAGGTTCTCGACGCCCGCGCGATCCGCGATGACGCGGCTGAGGCGCACGGCATCCGGCATGCGATCGGTGGGAAACACGATGCGCGTGCCGCGCTTGCTCGGCGGCGTCTGAACGCTGCCGCCGTAACGCTGGATCTCGAGCTCGAGGTCTTCCGTGCGTCCGCTTTGCAGCTTCTTCAGACCGCGCTCGAACACGGTCTTCACGTCGTTCGGGCCGTCCAGGGCCCCGTCCTTGATGACAGCCTTTTCGGCGAAGACGCCCATCGCGAACAGCACCGAAGACGCTGCAGTGGTGACGTCGCCGGCGCGAAACCAGATGCCGACGTCGTGATGAGGCAGGTGTGAACACTTGAGGTAGAGCGCGCCTGCCTCTGCGTTGGCTTGCTCGAACGTCAGATCCGCCTGCTTGATGAGCCGCTCGGCCCCTTCCGAGTCGAACGCGCTCTCGGCTGCGGGACCCCACAGGCGCACGACGACACCTTCGTCGGTCGACTTGCCCGGAGGGGTGAGCTTTGCCGTCTCCGCACCGCTCGCTGGGTCGCTTCCGCGCAGCGCGGCCACGTCGATCTTGCTTGTGTCGATCGCGGCGCCGTTTGGGCCGCGCAGCCAAAGCTCGGCGACCCAGCCTTCTCTCGAGAGACCAGTCGCTTGACCGCCGGCGTAGATTCTCCGTCGCAAGAGGTCGCATGCGCTGCTGGCGGCGGGCGTCTGTGGTGGCCTGCTGGAAGCCACCGTCGGTTTCGCGTCGCCGCGTCCGAAAAGGACGTACAGCGCGACTGCTGCCAGGATCATCGTCGCGAGCGCCAGGCCGACCACCAGCGGCAACGCTCGACGCGGTTCGGGGGCGCCCCAGGGGCCGTAGTTGTGGAAGCCTGGACCGCTCGACGACGGCTGTGGGGCGCTGCGCTGCGCTGCGCTCCGTGCGGCGGCTGCCGCACGAAAGTTGCCGAAGTCCACGTCGAGGCTACGCACCGCCTTGTTTTTGCTCTCGGCCGCTGCGGGACGCTCGGGCCGAGCTTGCGTGCTGGGTGCCGGCAATGCAGGCAGCGAGCCCATGTCGAGCGAGCCCTTGTCGAGCTCGAGAGACGGCAGCTCGCCTTGCGGGAGCGGAGCAAGCGACGCTTCGACAGGTGCGGCGACCGGGTCGTGCGCGGCGGCCTTCGCTGATATGCCGGCGCTGGGCCGGGTAGGCCCGTGCCCGCCTCGGGTAAGCAGGTCTGGCATGTGCATCGTGCCGGACTTGGGAAACGGCTGTGGAGCGGTGCCGTGTGCAGCCGGCGCGCGAGGCGTGTCGAGCATCAGCTCCGTCCCCGCGCGCGGCTCCGCGGCCGCGGCAATTGGATCGCCCGACGCTTCCGGATCCGTTCCTCCGGACGCCAACAGCTCGGAGAACGGCATGGATCCCACGCTGCCGGACGCGCGGGTACGAGGGGCCAGGTCGACGGGTGCAAATGGACCGGCGAGCGCGGGAACTGCTTTCGCTGGAGCCAGAGCTCGCGGCACAGGGTGCGGTGTCGGAGGGCCCAGAAGCGCGCGTGGATTTTCGGTCACTTCCGCGTAGAAATTCGCTGAATCGAGGGGCAAAGATCCGATCTGTGGACTTGAAGGCGCGGCGCTCGGGGCCGATTTCTCGAGGTCGCCCGTGCGTCGCATCGCGTTTGCCACCAGCGCTGCTCGTTGTGCGAGGGAGGCTCCCAACATGCCTTCGATCAGCTGTGCGACAGTCGTAGGCGACGCGAGCCCGAACGCTCGCTCGACCGCGATGCCCATCTCGCGTGCGGTCGCGTAGCGATCATCGGGTGATTGCGACAGCCCCTTCAGCACGATCTCGTCCACCTCCTTGCGGATCGACGGGACAATGCTGCTCGGCGCCGCCGGCCGGCTCGACAGCGCCGCGTGGATCATTTCGACGTCGTTGGCTCCCTTCAGAAGGCGGCTGCCTGTCAGCGCTTCCCACAGCATCGCGCTGGCGCCATAGATGTCGGCGCGGCGATCGAGGTCTTTGCCGCGCATTTGCTCGGGCGCCATGTAGGCCACTTTGCCTTTGATCTTCCCGGCGAGCGTGCGGCGGCCGTGCTCGGTTGCCTTGGCGATGCCGAAGTCCAGCACGCGCGCCAAGCCGTCGCTGCCGATCAAGATGTTGTCCGGTGAAACATCGCGATGAATCAGGCCGAGGCTGCGGCCCGCTTCGTCTCTCGCCTCGTGGACGGCGTGCAAACCATGCAGGGTCTGCGAAATCACCGCGCCAACGATGGGGTGGGGCAGCCTGACGCCCTTCTTGCCTACGGTGCGCAGCACCCGCGCGAACGACTCTCCTTCAACGTACTCCATCACCAAGAAGAGCTCGCCAGCCTCGGTGACGACATCGAGTGTCGAAACGACGTTCGCGTGCTGAACGCGCGCAGCGACGCGCGCTTCCTCCAAGAACATTGCCACGAACGCCGGATCCGACGTTAGGTGCGGGTGCATCCGCTTGATCGCTACCGTTCGCGAAAAGCCAACCGGGCCGAGCAGCTTGCCGATGTGCACGGTGGCCATGCCGCCAGAGCCGATCACGTCGCACACTGCGTATCTGCCGCAGAGCTTCAGCAGAGGCTCGTCCGCCATTCAACGCGAGCCTATCAAAAGCCGCCACGACCTGTCGTCCTCACGTTAGCCTCGCTCGGTTCGATGACTGAACCGCTGCTCTTCACCACCCAGGGCTACCGCTACTTCGAGCCGGCTTTGCTCGCGCATGGCCGCTTCGAGGTGGGCGCCATCACCCGCAAGATGTTTCCGGATGGTGAGCGCTACCTGCGCCTCGATGCGGACAGCTGGGGCAGGGACGTCGTGCTGCTCGGCGGCACGCCCACCGACGCCGACTGGCTCGAAGTGTACGACTTGGGTTCGGCCATTTCTCGATCAGGCGCTCGATCGCTCAGCATCGTGATGCCCTATTTCGGCTACGCCACGATGGAGCGCGCGGTAAGGCCGGGGGAGGTCGTCACCGCCAAGACGCGCGCGCGCCTGATTTCCAGCATCCCGACATGTGAAGCTGGCACGCGCACGTTGCTGTTCGATCTCCACACCGATGGCATCGAGTTCTATTTCGGCGATGGCCACGTGACGCACCACTTGTACGGCTCTCAGCTGATCACGGAGCTGATTCGTGCGCGCCTGGGAGACCGGCCTTTCGTGCTCGGAGCCACCGACGCTGGGCGCGCGAAGTGGGTCGAGAGTTTGGCGCGCAAGCTCGGCGTCGACCCCGCGTTCGTATACAAACGCAGAGACGAAGGCAGCGGCGACGTCTCGGTGAGCGGCGTCAACGCCGACGTGCGCGGGCGCGAGGTCGTGATCTACGACGACATGATCCGCACCGGCTCGTCGTTGGTGCAGGCCGCCAAGGCCTATCTCGATGCTGGTGCGAGCGCGATTCACGCGGTGGCGAGCCATCTCGTGCTGCCCGAGCGCGCGCTCGAGCGGTTGCGCCAGACCGGCGTGTTTCAGAGCATCTCCGGAACTGATTCCCATCCAGCCAGCCAACAGCTCGCCGCCGAGCCAGGTGCGCTGACCAGCGTCGCGCCGCTCTTCGCGCGCGCCCTCGAAAAATCGGCCTCGGCGGGCCGCGCTTCTTCCGCGGGTCGTTGACGGCACGATGACAACTTCGCTCTATCTTTCGCCGGGCATGTTCGGCTTCGCGCGCGTCGCGAGCTATAGCTACTTCGAGCACATCGCCACCGCCCTCGAGCGCCGCTTCATGCATCGAGGGCGCAGCTGTCGCGTGACCATCTGCGACGTGCACCCGACCGCGTCGGTCCGCCGTCGAGCGACCAAGCTATGCCGCGTGATCCACGAGACTGCAGGGGAGGGCAGTGACCCGATTCACATCGTCGGCCACTCGACCGGCGGGCTCGACGCGCGGCTCGTGGCTTCGCCCTCCGTGCACCTGCCGGGGATTGCCCCTGCCGAGCTCGGGTGGTTGCCGCGGCTGTCGACCATCACGACCATGAACACGCCACACTTCGGCACTCCGCTCGCTGCGTTTTTCGCAACCAAGAGCGGCCAACAAGTGCTGTACGCAGTGAGCGCGCTCACGGTCACGGGGCTCAAGCTGGGGGCGCCGCCGCTGGCCGCGGCCAGCGCGCTGATGGCAGCCTTCGGAAGGCTTTCCGGCGCCATCGAGCTGGAGGTGATCGAGCGCACCAGCGAGGCGATCATCAAGGTGCTCGATGACGCAAGTAGCCGCGATTTGCGATCCTTCTTGCGCCTCGTACGCGACGATCAAGGGTCGGTCATCCAGCTCACACCGGAGGCGATGGATCTATTCCAAGCGTCGGTAGAAGACCGCCAAGGGGTCCGTTACCAATCGGTCGCCAGCTACGCCCCGCGCGCCAAGACAGTGAGCAGCCTGCTCAGCGCTGTTACGTCGCCATGGTCGGTCGTTTCGGCCGCCATCTTCACGGGCCTCTACAACATCACCAGTCGGCAAGACGAACGGTACCCCTGCCATGACCGGACGCGAGAGCAGGAACGAACCGTCCGCACCTTGCTCGGTGAGCTGCCGGCCGTGACGGAAAATGATGGCGTGGTTCCCTTCTATTCGCAGCTGTGGGGCGACATCGTGTGGGCAGGCAAGGGCGACCACCTCGACGTTGTGGGTCACTTTCCTGGAAAAAGGGGCGGCAACCCCCGGCACGTCGATTGGCTGCGCAGCTGGTCGGGCTTCGACGAGACCCGCTTCGACACAGTGATGGACCGCATTTTCGAGGGCATGCTGCTCGCCGAAGAGACGACTCCCTAGCGCTGGTCGAGAGCCATCCTGGCCTCACCAAGCGTCGAAGCTGTGCTTGAGGCGGCAGAGTCGCCAAGCCAGAGAGACTCGTGTAGAACACGCCGCGAAGTGCGTGCGTCTAAGCAGATGTACGTATTTCCACTTCAAGGAGCTCGTATGCGTTTGTCGACCATCGTTGTCCCCCTCGCAGCGCTCGTGTCGCTGATGGCCTGCGAGTCAAAGCCTTCCGCCGAATATCCCCCGGCTGGCCAGTACCCCCCCGGCCAGTACGGCACTGCCACCGGCTACCCCACCCAGACGGCTCCGCAGCCCACTGCGACGCAACCGGCCCCAGCCAGCACGGCAGCCACGCCGATCGCCGTCGCGATGGCAGGCCCGCTGGCTGGCATCGTGATTCAGGGGGCCGCCGGCAACGACGCACGCGGCATGCAGCCTGAAGGCACCGCGTTTGCGGGGCAGTTCCAGCAAGGTCAGACGCTCGAGCAGAGCCTGCAGCTCGAGCCGGGTAGGTGTTACACCGTGGTCGGCGCGGGTGGCCCTGGCATCAACGAGCTCGACGTGCAGATCATGGTGCAACCGGCCCCGATCATCCCGGCGCAAGTGGTTGCTCAAGACAACCAGACTGGCCCCAACGCCACGCTGGGCGGCGGTGGCAATTGCTGGCGCAACGCATCGCCGATCGGCCTCCCCGCCAAGGTCGTCGTGACCGCCCGAAGCGGCGCTGGCATGGCTGTCGCGCAGATCTACAAGAAGTAAAACCGCGGCTGTTCGAAAGTGAAAAGTGCGTGCCCCACCCGGAGCACGCGCTTTTTCTTTCGAGGTGTCGGACGGCGCTACTTCGCGGGGCCGGTGCGGACGAGCAAGTGGTATTTGCCGAACTCGCACTGTCCGGCGGTGAAGAGCACCTCGAACAGCAGACGGTAGGGCGTCGTCTCGTCGGCGATGATGATGGCTTCGGAGCTCGAGGCGTCTTTGCCTTTGGCTTCACGGAAGCGCTTGTCGTTGTCGCGATAGGTCTGGAGAATCGACGCCAAGGGCTGGATGTATAGATCGTTCGGGCCGTTGCGCTTGAAGCGAGCGTCGAGACCAGTTTGACCCAGCTGCGAGCTGTCGGAGTAGGTGACGACCGGGTCGACCTCATCACCGACGCTGATCTGCGTCTTGGAGATGCGGATGATGACGCCTTCTTCGCTCGGCTCGACCGTCAGCACGCTGATGGGTAGCTGCAGATCGCTGTTTTGCGGGATGGCCGCAGTGCTAGCCGCGAGGTTCTTCAACACGAAGACGAGGATGATCGTCATCAAGTCGAGCATCGCCGTGATGTTGAGGAAGTCGATCTCCGGCTCGCGGGCGTTGCGGCGCTTCGACTTGCGCAGCGCCGCCTTGAACTTGACGGTGCTCGCCTTCGGCGGCGGTGGACGCCGTGATGCAGGCACCCCGGCACCGACGCCCTGTGAAGGAGGCGCGCCGGCGGTCATTTGGTTACCCCCAGGTGAAACTCGGGGAAGAGCTCACCCTGCTCGTCGACTCGAAGCGCATCGAGAACGCCGACGAGATAGCGATATTCGATGTTGCGCGACGCCGTCACGGTCACCTGCGTCTCCTCTTCGAACTTACCGCCGCCTGCGGTCTTCATCTCGCGTGCGCAGCGTTTGATCTCGGGGTAGTCGTATTCGAACTTGTTGCCTCGCGTCGGCACCGTGATGCCTTTGCCGAGGCCGCTGCAGCCCGGTGCGATCTGACCGAAGCTCGTCTTGAAGGAGACGCCGTCGTCGACGATCACGATCGCCAGATTGAGTGCGTCGCTCTTGATGTTCTCTTTGACGCCCTTGCCACCGATCGACGGCGGCTGGGTATCGAGCTGCGTGAGGAAGGTCACCGACACGCTCGCGAGCACGAACACGAGCACGTTGATGATGATGTCGAGGTACGGAATGATGTTCAGCTCGCCTGCCTCTTCGCCCGGATCAGGATCCTTGTACGCCGAAAGCCGACGGATTTTGGATCGCTGCGCAGGGCTCAGCGGTGGGTCACCGAGCGGTGTTTGCGCCGGGCTTGTGAGGCCCGCGCCGGGAGGAATGTGCCCTTGGCTCATCGACGATTGGCAGCGAAAAGCCTAGTAGCTGCCCTTCGTGCTGATCGTGAGCAGGTTGAAGACCCGCTCCGTGATCGCCTCGAGCTCGTGCTGAATCGCCTTCGACCGCGTGTGCAAGATGACGTGAGCGATCATGCAGATGACTGCGATGATGAGGCCGAACGCCGTGTTGTACATGGCCTCTGCGATGCCGTTCGACAGCATCTGCTGCTTCACTGCAGGCGAGAGACCTTCTGCGGCCAGCGCGCCGAAGGTGCTGATCAGACCGAACACGGTACCGACCAGTCCGACGAGCGTTGCGATGTTCGCGAGTGACCACAGCGCAGCAATGCGCTTCTCCACTTGCGGCTTGATCTCCGAGAGCTTTTCAGCCAGCGCCGCGTCGATTTCGTCGGGACCTTTGTTCGCGTGCGTGAGACCCGATTTCACCAGCTGGAGCACCGGGTAATCGCTCGCCTCGCAGAGTTTGATGGCGCGGTCGATATTGCCCGCCACGACCAGCTTCTTCACCTGCCCGAAAAACTCCCTCGCGTTCACGCTGTAGCGGCGAATCTGAAAGGCCGCGCGCTCGACGATGATGGTCACCACCACGGCAGAAACGATCAAGTTGACGATCAGGAAGGTCGGATTGTGCTTGATGGCATCCACCAAGCTCGCTCCGCCTTTGTCAGCCGCCAACATCACCAGATGACGCATCCCCGAGGTTCCTTTCTTCGTAAGCCACATCGAAGACCAATGGGTCTCGACGAACCGCGACTATAGCGGTCGGTAAGAAAGCAGCGCAAGACGATGGCTCCTCGATCGTGTCGAGGCGGCCGCCCCCCCCCGGCGCGGCCAGCCCCCCGGGCCGGCGCTGGCACTGTTGCGGTCCGCCACAGGTCACTCCTTTGAGCCGAGAAACTTTCCGCGGCACAGTAACTGCTTGAAGATGTGCTTCGCGAAACCAAATGTTTGTTGACGGTCGAGGGTTCTAGTCGCGAAGATGCGGACCGCTTTCGGCTTGGTCTTTTTTTTCGAGTGCGGCTTCGTTGAAACTCTCTGCCAGCAACGCTGCTATGCAGGGTTCTTTTTCGGAGAAGCCATTCACGATTGCTCAGCTACCCGCGCTTGTTCAGCAGGCAAGTTGCTGAGTAGAAGTCACCCTGGCCCGTTTTGCGCGCACAGATGTCCGCGAAGCAGGTAGGAGTCGGCAGGCGAGTTCCACCTCTCTAAATTTACGTCTCGCTTCGCGGGGCGGCAGCGAACCGGTTCAGCGGAGTCGGAGGAAAACAATGTGGGAGTTTTTTAAAGAGGGCGGCTGGGGCATGATCCCCATCGCGATCTGCTCGGTCTTCATCCTCGGCATCATCATCGAGCGAGCGATCTACCTCTACAGCGCGTCCATCAATAAGGACGTCTTCCTCGCCACGATGCAGAAGTGCATCCTCGCTGGAGACATCCCCAAGGCCGTCAAGATGTGTTCGGCGGCCAACGTGCCGCTGGCGCGCATCGTCCAGGCGGGCCTCGTCAAGGTCAACCGGCCGGACGAGGAAGTACAAGCTGCCATGGATGAGGCTGCGCTCGCGGAGATCCCGAAGATCGCCGCTCGCACCCCCTACCTCGCGCTTCTCGCCAACATCGCGATGCTCGCCGCCTTGTTCGGCACCGTGATGGGTTTGATCAAGTCGTTCGGTTCGGTTTCGGGTCAGGCTATCGACCCGAGCCAGAAGGCGACCATCTTGGCCAAGGGCATTTCGGAGGCGATGCACTGCACCGCGTTCGGCTTGGCCGTGGCTGTGTTCGGTCTGATCGGCTACGCGCTGCTCAACGGCCAGACGCAGAGCATCGAAGACGACATCAACGAGGCCTCGGTTCGCGTCCTGAACCTGGTCGTGTCGAATCGTCAGAAGGTGAACGTCAACGCGCAGCCTGCTGGCTGACGTTGCGGCTCCCCGCCTAGCGGCTCCGCAAGGAGTCGCTTCGCGGTTGTGCAAGGCTGGGCCGCCCTTCCCGGACGAAATCGCTCCTCGACTCTGCGGATGCGAAACGCAGAGCGGAGGAGCGAGATTCGTGGGAACTCCCCGGGGCGGCCCGTGTCTGTTCGACGGTTCTCTTTTTCGTGAAGTCAGACGGAGGTAAGCCATGGGTGGCGTAGATGTCGGCGGGGGCTCGGGCAAACGGGCGATGAATGCGGACGTCAATCTGATTCCGTTCATCGATCTGTTGCTGGTTACAGTGGCCTTCTTGCTCATCACGGCGGTGTGGGTGACCAACTCACGCATCAACGCGAACGCGCAAATTCCCGGTCCTCCCAACCCTGAAATAGTGGTCGTGCCTCAAACCCCAGAAAAGGTGCTCAACGTCGCCATCGGCGCCGAAGAGTTCGTCCTCACCTGGAAGCAGGGGGCGGTCGTAGCTGCAGAAACCAAGGTTCCCAAGCCCACCAGCAAGAGCGGTGAGGCACCCAAGTACGCCGATCTGGCCAAGGTCTTCGAGACCGAGTGGAAGACCCACGGCAGCCACAAAGATCCGGCCGATATGAAGATCGATCAGGCGATTATCCACTCGGACAACCGCCTTCCTTTCAAAGAGATCGTCGCGGTGCTTGACGCCCTGTACTCGCCCAAGCGCGAGATGAAGCTCGGAAACAAGACCGAGATGCTTCCCGTCTTCAACATGACGTTCTCGATCCGCTGAGGAGCCTGCAATGTCGGACCGCTTTACCAACAATCACGAACACAACCCGCACGCCCACGTCATCCATGCGCCCGGGCGGCGACTGCTCAACAGCGTCAAGCTCAAGTTCGTCTGGTCGAAGGTCAAGGGGCACAGCGTTCGCGCTGCGAACGCGAACCTCAACCTCACCGCCTACATCGACTTTTTGCTCGTCACGGTCATCTTCTTACTGACCACCTTCAATGCCTCCGGCCAAATCAGCGTCGACGAGTCGATCAAGCTGCCTTTCGCCGAGAACGCTGAAGACGTGATCGACGCACCCATGGTCGCCGTGAACGGCGTCTCGGTATACGTCGACGGCGACCCAGTCGACTCGACTCGCGCGATCGAAGACATGGGCAAGATGGCGAAGCTCGACAAGCTCTTCGTCCTCTTGAAGAACCGCCGCGAGAACTGGAAAACGCTGCAGCCGGACAAGCCGTTCCCGGGCGTCGTCATTCTCCAGATCGACGAAAACGTCCCCGCCATCGTGGTGAAGAGCGTGTTTCAAACCGCAGCCTACGCCGGCTACCCGAACGTCAGCTTCATGGTCCAAAAGAAGGGCTCCGGCGAGTAGGCAAACAGGCCCCGCGCTGAGATTCCGACGGCAATAACGATATGGCGCGAGAGGAAGACGGCGAGCGGCGCAAAGGGCTAGCCGCCGTCGAGGCGTCCCGAGCGGAGCGAAATCGCGTCAAGCGACCCTCGCTCCGCGTTGCCATGTGGTTCGGCATCACCCTCGCGGTCGCCATGGCGCTCTACTTCCGGTACGACTCGAACCAGGTCGAGTCAGCCCGCACGAAGATCCTCTCCAAGCAGCGCGCTGCAGAAGCGACCTTCGGCGAGCGCTGGTATCCCATCCGCGACCAGGTCGAAGCGTGGACAGTCGAGCTCGGCAAATCCAGCGAGCCCGATTTCGTCGACGCCACCGAGCTCGCGAGCTTCAAGTTTCAAGAGCTGCCCGGCATCTACCTGCGGCTGCGCGTCGATCAAGCCGAGACACCCGAGTCGGTACGCGCAGGTGCTCTGAAGTCGCTGCGTGACGGCTTCACGGCTTGCTTGATGCGCGCTCCGGCTGATCCGACCGCTGTTGGCAAAGAGTGCACGAAGTCGATGGAGTGCGAGCTCGGCCAGATTTGCAACGAATTTTACACCTGCGCGCGCCCGGGTCAGCCGTACAACCTGCGCCTCGCCTACAAGGCGCTCTTCGTGCTGACACCGGAGTGGGTGCGCGAGGTGCAGCTGGCAAAGAACGATTTGATGCTTCGCGGCCTCGACCTTTCGTTCGAGGACGCCAGCAAGATCGAGTTTCCGATCGCGGCTGACTTGTTGACGCGGGCGAAGTTTTTCTTGGCGGTGGTCGACGAGCGGCCGCCACCCCCGCCCCACGAAGCCGACGCTGGCCCAGCCCCCGAAGATCTCGACGCCATCGACGGCAAGACCTATCCCGCCCGCATCGGGCTCTACCGCCTCTCCGACGGCAAACAGCTGTTCCGCTTGCGACGCGAATCAAAGGGAGAGCTGATGGGCGGAGGCGCCATCAGCGACCCGGCCGTGGCAGCAGCGCGCGCACGCCAAGCGCAGAGCTGCGCGCTCGCCATTGACGTGCGACGTGCGGTCGGCGACTTGAAGTAGCGGAACAACGCGCGGCGTGCCGTGTCTCTTCTTGCTGCGCGCCACACTAGGCCGCCGAAAGGAAGACGAGATGGGTGGTGTCGACGTTGGCGGCAGGGGCTCGAAGCGCTCCATGAACGCGGAGATCAACATGATCCCGTTCATCGACTTGTTGATGGTGACAGTCGCGTTTTTGCTGATCACCGCCGTGTGGGTGACGAGCTCCCGCCTCGACGCCAACGCATTGGTGCCAGGCGACCCGGGGCCGAGCCCGCCCGACCCGATGCGCACCTTGCACCTCGCTGTCGGCGCCGAGAGCTACACGTTGACTTGGAGGGACCAGAACGTCGTCGTCAGCGAAGTCACCTTCTCCAAGAACGACGCAGATGCCTCACGTCGCGAGCTCAAAGACCGCATCGCGACCGAGTGGCGCGAGCGAGGGGGTCACAAGAACCCCGAAGATCTCCAGACGGATCAGCTGATCTTGCACACCGACAATCGCATGCCCTACGGCGAGATCGCAGCCGTGATGGATGCTGTCGCGTCCACCAAGCGGGAGATGCGCGTCGGCTCGAACACACAGATGGTCGCGGCCTTCTCGACCACCTTCTCGGTGAAGTAGCCTTCTCCGTGAAGTCGCTACGGCTCGCGTCGGCGGTCGCGAATATCGACCAGGCCGGCGTCGAACACCTGGTGCCACGCCAGGGTGAGCACGATGGTCGAACCGCGCTCCAGGAAGTCGCGATTCGAGCTCCCCGCAATCTCTCCGGCGCCGAACCGGGCGAGACCGAGCACGCCGAGAAAAGGTCCACTCGCCGAGGGCATGATGGGCACCTCGATACTGGCGCCCAGCTCGAGGCCAGGGTTGCCTTCGAATGCCATGCCGACTGGTGCCTCCCAAGCGGCACCGATGATGAGGGCAAACGAATCGACGAATAGATCGAGGTGGGGCGGGCCCTGCGCCAGATCGAGCGCATACCGCCCGAGAAATAGGGGTCGCAGCTCAAGCCCGGCAGAGACCAACCGATCGAAGGGCGCCTCGTCGTTGCCGAACGATTCGACGTAGCGGAAATAGGGCCCCGCGGTCGACAGGTACATCAGGCCGACGTGGGTCTCCAGCTGCGGCCCACCCTCCGTGAGGCCGCAGCCGACTTCTCCGACGAACAGCAAATCGCCTTCGATTCGGCCGTACGACCCGTCGGCATCGTCGGCGCGTGCCGGCAGCGCGGTGAACAGCCCGAAGGCGAGCGCTCCACGAGTCGTGAGCCGGCTCACCGGGCGAGCGCTTTCTGGATATCGGCACGCAGCTCGCGCGCGAACACGAGTCGCGTGCGGGTGAGGGTCTGACCCTTCAACCTGCCCAACAGAAACGACACCTCGCCGAGCTCGCGGGCCCTGCCATCGGGGAAGATCACCGGCAGGTTTGCGCTTTGCGGATAGGGCGTGTCACTGGCCTCGTCTAGCGAGACGTAGTGGTCGGGATCGAGCCCATGGGCAGTCGCGACTTCTCGCGCGATGGCGAGGGCCTCGTCGTTCGGACGATCACTCTCGACGCCAGAGAGCTCGATTGTCTTGTGCAGCTCGCGGGCGCGCAAGCGACGCGACAAATCCGAGAGGATCGCGTCGCTCGACGACTCCCACGCGTGCATGGCGACCAATAGTGTCTGGTCGTCGAGCTCGAGATAGCTCGCAAGGCTCGGCTGTTCTCCAGCCGCCACGGCGTCGAGCGCGGGCAGGTGTACAGGAAGCTTGGTGCCGTTTTGAACGAGATGCACCGCCCGACGCAGGATGCCTCGAATCATCGACTCCGCGGCCCGCGTCGACTTGTGGAAGTAGACCTGCTGAAACATGAACAGGCGGGCCAACAGAAAGCTCTCGATCGCCGTGATGCCCTTCATGCCGTCAATGGCAAGACCTGGTGCCCGATCGCTCGAGCCCTCTCTTCTCGAGTCGAGCCGCAGACTGCGCAGGAGCCACGGCAGGTCGTAGTCGCCGTAGGTGACGCCGGTGGCATGCGCGTCTCGCAACAAGTAGTCGCAGCGATCGACATCGAAGATACCGCTCACCGCGCTCTCCAGATAGGCGAGCGCGTGGCGACCCTCTACCAGCTCGGCGACGCGAGCGGGTAGGCCGGCATCCTCGCGCACGAGGATCTGGTGCACGTCGCTGTCGGGCGACAGCAATATGCGCGCGGTCCAGGTCTCGTGTTTCACGCTGTCGGGGATCGCGTCCTCGAACAGGTGCGAAAACGGACCGTGTCCGATGTCGTGAAGCAGCGCCGCGGCGATCGCGTCGCGGGCACGTTCGCTGGTCATCCGCTGCCAAAAGGGCAGCTCGCCGTCGATTTGGCGGAGGCGAGCGACGAGCAGCTGCATCACGTGCGCAGCGCCTACTGCGTGCGCGAAACGAGTGTGCTCGGCGCCAGGGAATGCGAGCGACGTGAGGCCGAGCTGGCGGATGCGGCGCAGTCGCTGCACCTCGCGTGCCCCGAGCAGCATCGGGACGATGTTTGCTTCGTCACTCTCGAAAGCAACGAGGCCATGGACAGGATCGCGGAGGATCATGCGCGGGAAAGGTCGTCGTGTTTGATGCGATACTTACAGGAACAGGTTCTGTCGACTCTATTCGGTGACGAATGACAGCATCGGACTCTGTCCGGCGCTTTTTTCGTATATGCTCAAAACTCGGCGTTGACCATGACCGAGCGCGATCCGGAACCAACGAGAGAGGTGTCAGCCAGCGCGAGCCTGCGTCGGCTAGACAACATCGTGCGCGCGCTGCCGGAGAGCGAGCTCGCGAGCTTGATCAAGCGTCTCGGTATCCGGGTCGACATCCAGAAGCGAATCGACGTGCCGGGCCAGGTTGCAAGGGCCCTCGTGGGCATGCCTGACGTGCGCGAGCCCTCGCGGCTGCCGAGCGCCAGCCAAGAGCTGCTTCACCGCGTGGCAGAGGCTTCGGGCTTCCTCGAAGTACGGTCATTGCCTGCCGGTTTCGAGGCGCTGATGGCCCGCGGCATCCTGTTCGTCCGCCGCGCAGATCGTGGGGCCACCAGCGAGGCTGTGTACGAGCTGGTGTTGCCGCACGCATATCTGGTGCAGCTGCCTGCTTGGCCGACCGAAGATCCGCGCTCCCTGCGCGCGCTGGTGGCGCAGGCGCCGTTCGAGACAGTCAGCGCGATTGCCTCACATTATTTGGGTCGCCCAGCGACGCCCCCGATCGCGCTGGCGCTGGAAGCCGCTTGGGAGGTTCTCACCGATCATGAACGGTTGGTCGACGAGATCGAACGCTTGCCACTGCTCGAGCGCCGGTTGCTCGAAGCCATCGAGAGCATGGGCAGCGAGGTCGAGACCACGGAGCTGCTCGATCTCGAGCGCGAGCCGATGCGTCTGCGCAGCGCAAAGGGCGTCAGCACGACGCGGCGAGGCGCTGGCTTCGCGCTCGAGCGCCGGGCGCTGCTGATTCCGGTCCACCCGAATCGGCACCTGATTCCAACCGAGGTTGCGTCAATCGTCGGCGCCGAGCGCAAGCGGGAGCTCGAGTCCCGCCGAACCGTGATTCGTAGCGAGGTGTTGGGCGCAGATCACGTGCCGCGGCGCGCACAGTTCGCACGAGACCCCGCGGCGCTGGCGCTCGCGCTGACGGCCGGTGCGCTCGCCCCGCTGGCGAATTCGCAAGGCGAAATCAAACCCAACGTCGGCACGCCTCGTTCGATGATCATGCGCCTGTCGCAGCGCTTCGGGCGCTCGCCGTCGGCCGTATCGTTGATCGCCGCCCTTTCCCGCGCGAGTGGCCTGTGGGAGGTAACCGCAGCAAGTTGCGCGTCGCCGCCCGGTTCGCTCAGCGTCGCCGAGCTCTCTGCGCAGCTGTTCTCCGTCTGGCTGAATGGCGGTGCCTGGGACGAAGCGCGCCCCGAGCCGGAGCTCTTGCGGGCAGCGGCTGATCAGCGCGACGCGAGCCCAACCCGCGCGCTTCGCGAAATCATCCTTGATGCGTTGGTCCATCTCGGGGTCGACGGCTGGGTGCCATTCGCCGCCTTCGAGCGCTACGTGCTCGAAGATCCGCGCATTGTCGGCATCGAGCGGCTACTTCGTCGTTGGGCCGAGCGCCTCTCGATTGTCGAGGCCCTCAGCCCGGAAGATATCGTGCGACGCGTGGTGCTGCAGTCGCTTCCGGTGCTCGGGGTCGTCGACCTCGGCTCCGAGAGCGAGATGTCGCTCTTGGCTGTCAACGAGGCCGCCGACGCCGAGACTGATGCAGAACGCGCTGTTGGTCGCACGACGACGCTCCGGCTGACGCAACGTGGGCGCGTCTATCTCGCGGGTCGCACGGCACAAGCGCCGGCCGAGAGATCCGCCTTCATCGACGGCCAGATCTTGCGCATCGGAGGAGCCGCGTTGGTCGGACAGGTGCTCGCGCTCGCGGCCCTCTCCGATATCGGGCGCGTCGAAGATTCCGTCGACCTCGTGCTCTCTCCGGCGGCGATCACGCGCGCGATCTCCGCCGGGGCGCTGGCAGACGAGATCCGCGATCGAATCGAAGTACTGGCCGCCCTACCGGAATCGTTGGCGCAAGTGCTGACACAAGCCAGCGTCGTCGTCGGCAAGGCATCGTTCGTCTCCGCCAGCGCATTCATGTGGATCGACGACCCCGAGATCCGTGAGCTGTTACGGACTCGTCGGGCGACAGCCGATCTCTTCGTCGACCCTTCTCCCGTCTCCGGTTTGTTGGTCGGGTCGGGCGTCGACGTCGATCGCCTCGTGCGCAAATGTCGAGGTCTCGGCGTCGAGATCGAGGTGGCGAACGATGGCGGTTTGCGGGCTGCCTCGAGCACTGGCGGGCGAGCGTCCTCCGGGCGTTGGGCTGCCGCCGGGCGCGGCTTTACCCCGTTGCCGGGCGCTGGCGCAGCTTCCGTAGAGGGCCCGTCGCGCAGCGGGACACGCGCCACGCAGAACCGTAGTCGGACACCGCTACCTCGCAGCAAATAGCTGCCGGCTTGTGGGTAAGTGGCAGCGGGGAAACTTTGTGCCCGCTAAAAACGGCGCTAAAGAAGCGGCATGTCGCTTCGCACCAAACCGCTCACGTGGTGTTTGCTCTTCGCCGCCACCGCGCTCATCGGCGTCGCTTGTGAGTCCCCACCCGAAGGCGCGGCAACAGCAGAGACGGCCGCGTCGGTACCTGCGCCCGGTCCGACGGCCAGCGGGGCAAAAGGGCTGACGTCTGGAAATCCGTTGGCGCTCGACCTGCGGACGTCGGCCAGCGCGCAACCCGACGCGCCGCCAGCGCCGGTATCCAGCGCCGATCTGAAGACGGTGCTAGCGCTCGAAAAGATCGCGAAGAACGGGGTGCTTCCCGGTCGCGAAGCCGACGCATTTGCGAAGCCCGGAGACCCGCCCAAGGTGGTCGTGCTCGAGCCCGGCGCGGCGCCGCTGGAGAACCTGAGCTACGAGTTCGCGACCAGCGCGAAAGAGACGAGCGTCATGCACCTGGATATGGCCGTGAAGATGGACATGGGGAAGGGTGCGCAAAGCATTCCGATCCCCACGATCGTGATGACCTTCGATCTCGCAACTGGGCCCAGCCGCGCAGCGAATGGCGACGTCGCGGTGAGCGGCACCGTAACCAGCGTAAACGTGAAGCCCTCGGACGATCCGGTCCAGAAGAAGGCGGCCGAGGAGATGAAGAAGGCGCTCGCGGGCATCACCGGCATGACCATGAGCTACTCGGTGAGCGCGAAGGGGCGCTCGCGCGACACGAAGGTCAACGTGCCGGCGGGCGCGCCTGAGGATGCCAAAAAGATCGTCGAGCAGATGCGCCATTCACTCGAGTCGATGGCGGCGCCGCTGCCTGACGAGAAGGTCGGCGTTGGCGGTAAGTGGTTGGTGGTGACGCGTGTTTCGTCCGGCGCAGATATCCTTCAGTGGACGACCTACGCGCTCAAATCCAAGAACGGCACGAAGATCGAGCTGGAGGCAGTCGTGAAGCAGCTCGCCGCGACCGGCACCATGTCCGGTGGACAGATGCCGGCGGGGTTCGAGGCGAAGATCACCAACTTCCAGTCAGGTGGCACGAGCCTCACGAACATGGACCTGACGAAGCTCTCGCCGGAGAAGGGTACGGGCGAGGTTCGCAGCATCATGAGCTTCTCCGCACAAAACCAGTCGATGACTGTCGACATGGCGATGAAGCTGGTGTTCTCGCGCAAGTGACACGCCAAAACCTCGCGGCGCTACGAGCTGAATACAGCGCGTTCCTCGGCAGCGCACCGGCCCGTATTCTGCTCACCGGCCATTCGCATCAGGCGTGGCCCGACGTGGTGCGAACAGCCATGTCGAACGCATTCGACGACGCAGCACGCTGGGTCGATGACAAGTGGAGCGAGGCTGTGTTTCCGCGGATCGAGCGCGTCGGTCGCCGGATCTGCGAGCGCCTCGGCTTCGATGGCGGTGACGCCATCGCCTTCGCGGAGAGCACACACACGCTCGTGTATCGGCTGCTCAGCTGTTTTCCCAGCGATGCGCGTGTTGTCGCGACCACATCCGAGTTCCACTCGCTGGATCGCCAGCTCCGCCGGCTGGAAGAAGACGGCTTGCGCGTCACATGGGTCGACGCAAGCGCACGCGCAGAGCTCGCGGACCGCTTGCTCGAGTCGCTTACGACCGGGTCCGACTTGCTCATGCTGAGCGCAGTATTGTTCGAAGATGCGTTCGTGGTGCCTCGGCTAGCCGAGATCGTCGGCCGCGCGTGCGAACGCGGTACGACTGTCTTGGTCGACGCCTACCACGGGTTCAACGCGGTTCCGCTCGACTGGGGACCGCACCGAGACCAACTGTTCGTGACGGCGGGTGGCTACAAGTACGCGCAATTCGGTGAGGGCATCTGCTTCCTGCGCTTCCCGAAGGACACGCCGCTGCGCCCTCGCTTCACCGGCTGGTTTGCGGACTTTGCTTCTCTCGAGCAAGCGAGAACCGAGCGCTCGCAGCCGGTTGGCTACGGTCCAGGCAGTGCGCGTTTCAGCGGCGCGACGTTCGACCCCACCGCGTTCTATCGTGCAGAGGCTGTCCTCGACCTGTTCGATCGTTTCGGGCTCGATATCGCCGCGCTGCGGGCGATCAACGTTGAACAGACGAAGCAGATCGTCGGCCGGCTCGAAGCGGCGAAGCTTTCCCTGCTTTCTTCGCGGCTGGCCGAAGAGCGCGGCGGGTTCGTCGCGCTGCGCACGCCCGAGGCGCACGACGTCGTCAGCCGGCTGCGGAGACGCGGCGTCTTCGTCGACGCGCGCGGTGAGGCGCTTCGATTGGGGCCGGCGCCTTACCTGGAAGAGTTCGAGATCGACAGAGCCATCGACCTGGTCATTGAGGAGACCTCCAAACGCTAGCGCCCTGCTAGGCTAGGTCACTGTGCGTCGAGTGATCGAGCTCCCGCAGCGAGGGCGACTGATCGTTGCAACGGATCTCCAGGGCAACCTGCGTGACCTACGCGCCGTCGAAGCCGTTTTCGAGCGCGAGAATCAGGGCCCGGATGGAGCCATCTTGGTGGTGACCGGCGATCTCGTACATGGTCCGGAGATCCCCGAGGCTGAATGGCCGAATCATCTGGGCACTTTTTATCACGGCGATTCGCCCGCTGTGCTCGCGCACGCGCGGGCCTTTGCAGAGCGTTACCCCGGTCGCGTCCACTTCCTTCTCGGTAACCACGAGCATGCTCACGTCGGCGGTCCTGTGGTCTCCAAATTCTTCCCCGACGAGGCAGAGCGGCTCGAAGATCTGTTGGGCGATGCCGGCGCCGCCGACTACAAGGGGTGGATCGAGTCATGGCCGTTCGTCGTGTTTGCGCCGCACGCCGGCATCCTGATGATGCATGCCGCGCCGCACGCCTCCATCGAGGGGCCGTCCGATCTCGAAGACCTCTCGCTCTACGTTTCGCCGAACGACGAGACGGATCTCGATGGGCGCTCGACGATCATCGCCCTTCTCTGGGCGCGCACGACCTCGAGTGACCGCGCGCGGGCTTTTCTACGTGCCATCCATCCACGCCTCAACGTCGCGGTTTATGGCCACGACGTCGCGCACGGCGGGTTCGCCATCGATCGCGAGCCACTTCTGTGTGTCTCCTCGAGCTTCGGCTGCTTCGACGGCGACAAGCTGATTCTGTCGTGGGACCTCGAGCGTCGCGTGCACAGCGCAGCAGACCTCGCGCGCGAAGGGTTGTGCCCGCTCTATCCCGACGCGAAACCGGTGCACCGCAAGCCCAACGAGAAAAGCACGTTCTGAGCTCTGGCATGCGATCCGCTCTCGCCTTCGTCTTGCTCGGCGTTCTCTCGTGCTCGGCGAGCGAAACGGGCGATGGCGCGCCGAGCGCTTCAGGCAGCGCTGCGCGACCACCAGCGCGACCTGCCCTGCAAGTTCCGCTGCCGGTTCGGCCCTCCGCCGACCCGAACCCATTGGGGTTGCCCCCAAGAAAGCTCGAGCTTGCGGTTGGCGCGCGCGTGTTCGCAGTGCCGGAGGCAATGTTGCGCGGCGCGAAGACGGGCTCGAGCTTTCAGCTGCGAGCGACCACCGTCACAGGGAAAGACGGTGACAACCTGCTGGTGGATGGGCGCGACGGGCCGAACTACGCGATTCATCCGAGCTACCTGCTCCCGCTACAGTCGATCCCGCGGCCGCGGTTGAACGCGCCTGTCGCAGCCGAGTGGGCCGGAGTGCTACGTCACGGCGTCGTTCGCAAGTACGTGAAAGACAAGATCGTGGTGCGCTTCACTGACACCAACGACAAAGGTGAGCGCACCCTCGACAGCGCCCAGATCATGCCGGTGACGGATGGCTTTCATGCCGGCAATTTCGCAGTTCGCAGGGACACTTCGGCCAAACCAACCGAGCCAGGCAGCGACTACGAACACCTGCTTTTGGTGTCGGCGCTCGGCGCAACCGATCAGAAAGACGCGAATGAGTGGCTGGCGCTCGGGTACGGCGGTGCCGCGGTGCGCGTGCTGACCTCGGAGCTCCTCCCCGTGCCGGTCTCGTACGAGCCAAAAGAGGGCGCTCGCGTCTGGGTCGAGCATCTCGGTCGCATGCGCGAGGCGCTCGTTCGGGACGTCGACCGACCCGGGTTGATGACCGTCCGCTTCGAGCGCGCGGGGCGTCCGTTGCAGGTCGGGTGGGGGCAGGTGATGCCGCCGGCGTCGCCTGGTGGCGGTCGGCCGCGCTGAGCTGACGGTGCGTGACCAATCAGTCCGATCACGGCTTGCGCAGCGCGGCGAAATGACCATCTGGTCCTAATTGCGTCGTCGTTTGGCTCGCCATCCGAGCTCTGCTAGCCGGTTGAGCGTGAATCCGTTGGACCTCTACCGGGCAGCGAAACAGTGGGGACCCTTCGCCGCGAAGACAGCCTATTACGGCTCGCTGTCGTGCGCGTTGGGGCCACTCACGAGGGACCACCGAGCCAGCCTGTGGGCGATGCAGAAGTGGTGTCAGTCGAGCACGCGCGGCCTCTCCATCGAGGTCGACGTGGCCGGCCTCGAGAACGTGCCGAAAGACAGCGCGTTCGTCTATTGCACGAACCATCAGAGCATCGTCGATATCATCGTGCTCGGGAGCGTGCTGACGGGTGATTACAAGTGGGCCGCCAAGCGCTCACTGATGAAGATTCCGTTCCTGGGCTGGCACCTGAAGCTCGCGGGTCACGTCCCCGTCGATCGCGGCTCGGGTACGCGCGTTGCGGCGCAGGTCATCGAGCGCTTCACGGAGGTACTGAAGGGCGGCAAGCCGCTCTTGGTGTTCCCGGAAGGCACGCGCACCGAGACGGGCGCTATGAAGCCATTCAAGAACGGCGGTTTCTACGCAGCCGTTCGCGCGGGAGTGCCGATCGTGCCAGTGGCACTCGAGGGCACCTTCGACCTGATGAAGCGGGGCGCGCAACACACGGGGGAGCGCAACTTGCGTCAGGTTCGGGTTCGGGTGGGCTCCCCAGTGGAAGCCAGGGCCCAAGGCAAAGAAAGCGCGAAGGTCGCTGATCTGCGTGATCGCACGCATGCAGCGATCGCTTCAATGTTGGTGAACATCGGGGGTCGCGTCGAGAGCGCCCGGGCTGCTGCGGCGCCCGCTGCGACCTTCGAGTCGAGCAGCGACAACGCAGCCGAGCAACACGCCGCCGAGTAACGGGTGCGTGGAGGCGTCTGTCATCATCTATCAAGACGGGGCGTTCATCAGCCCGACGCGACACGCGGACTTCAAGCGTGCGCGAGGTCCGACGGCAGCGTGCCCGACGGGCGCTTGCCGAGCAGAGCGCGGAGCTCCGCAGGGCGGCGGAAGCCGATGCGACGGGCGACGGTGCCTTCGGACAGGCCCGCGACCAACATCTCGCGTGCCGTCTCTGCGCGCACCTCGTCGTAGTAGACGTGGGGTGAACGATCGAAGGCGAGGCGGAACTGGCGAGCGAAGTGGAACTCGCTCATGTCCAGATCGAGCGCGACCTCGTAGGTGCGGATGCGCTTGCCGCTCTTGGCGGCATCGAAGATACGAGCGCGCGCCACGATGAGGCGCTGCATCGTACCGGGCAGGACGGTGGGCTTGTTGTCGTCGGACTCGACTCCCGCCCCCGAGTGGAGGGTAAAAGGTACCGAGTGCCGTTCCACCAGTTGGCTTTGGCTCTCGGGAGCCGAAGGGATCTGGATGGCGTGCTGCAAAGAAAGCTGGCTCGACACGGTGGTTCTCTCCTGAAACGCAGGTTCCGCCCCGCGTGTTCGGAGGTAGTCTTTTGCAACCGGCGGGCCGAGCCAGGACCCTCTGAAAATCAGCGATTTTTGGGGGAATACCTGGACGCTCGTGGGGGCGTGTGAATTCCTGTTCACGAGGCGTGACAGGCTGGTCACTGGGAACGCGGCTACACGTCCACTTCGGCGTCTTTGGCCCGATCCATGATGAAGCGGAATCGCGCTTGCGGGTCTTTCCCCATCAATTCGCTCATTACCCGCTCCGTGTTGAGCACGTCGTCGATCGTCACCCGAAGCGCTCGCCTGCGTTTCGGGTCGAGGGTGGTGGCCTTCAGGTCTTCTGGGTCCATCTCGCCCAAGCCCTTGAAGCGGGACACCTCGGCTTTTACGTTTTTTGGCAGCTTGGCGATGAGCCTGTCGCGCTCGCGCTCGTCGAGGGCCCAGTGCGTTTCTTTTCCGGCGTCGATCCGAAAGAGCGGGGGCAACGCGATGAACACGTGCCCCTGCTCGAGCAGCGCGCGCATGTGACGATAAAAGAAGGTGAGCAGCAGCGTCGAGATGTGGTGACCGTCACTGTCGGCATCCATCAACAAGAAGATGCGACCGTAACGTAGCTTCTCCCGGTCGAGATCTGCGCCGATGCCGCACCCGAGCGCGCTGACAATGTCTTGCAGCTCTTTATTATCGCGCACCTTGGACGCGGAGGCTTGCTCGGTGTTGAGCACCTTGCCTCGTAGGGGAAGAATCGCCTGGGTCCGCCGATCACGTCCCTGCTTGGCGGAACCACCTGCGCTGTCACCCTCGACCAAGAAGAGCTCACTCTCGTTGGGGTCGGTCGATGAACAGTCAGCCAGCTTGCCCGGCAGATTGAGCCGGTGGCTGATGGCTGTCTTGCGCAGCACTTGTTGGGTGGCCTCACGGCGCGCTTCGCGGGCCCGGGCCGACAGGATGGCGCGCATCACGACCGCCTCGCCGACGGAGCCGTTGTGGAGCAGCCACTGCTCGAGAGCGGGGCGAATGGTCCCTTCGACGGCGCCTGAAGCCTCCGGGTTGTTGAGGCGGCCCTTGGTCTGCCCTTGGAACTGCGGCTCGGCGATGTAGATGCTGAGCACGCCGACGATGCCCTCGCGGATGTCTTCCGCCGTGAGGGTCACGCCTTTTACCTGCAGCTTCTTCGTCTCGATGTAGGCGCGAACGGCCTTCACCACGGCGCTGGCGAGGCCAGCCTCGTGGGTGCCGCCGTCTTTCGTGGGGATGCCGTTGGCGTAGCTGCGGATGTGCGGCTCGGTCGCCTCCGTCCAGGCGAGCGCGACCTCGATGCGCGGGTCGCCTTCGCGCTGCGCCTCGCTGATGTGCACGAACTGCAGCGCGTGTGTCGCGGGCTTGCCCCGCTGCGCGACCAGCTTCGGCAAGAAGTCGGCGATACCGTTCGGGTGATGCAGCTCTTTCGTCTCTTTCGTCTTCTCGTCGACGAACAAGAGATGCAGACCGCCGTGCAAATACGCTTTGGACTCGAGGCGCTCGAACACGTCGTCGCGATCGAACGACAGCTTCGCGCCGAAGATCTGCGGATCCGGACGGAAGTGCACCGTCGTCCCGTGTTTGCGGGTGTTCTCGCCTTTCTTCAGCTTCGACTGGGCGATGCCGCGCGAGAACGACTGCGTGAAGGTGCTGCCGTCGCGCTGGACCGTCACCTCCATCGCCTCCGAGAGGGCATTGACGACGCTGGCGCCGACGCCGTGAAGGCCCCCCGAGACCGCGTAGTTTTCGCCGCCGAATTTGCCGCCGGCGTGCAGCGTGCAGAGGATGAGCTCGAGCGTGGGCTTCTTGTACTTCGGGTGAATGCCGACCGGGATGCCGCGCCCGTCGTCTTTGACGGTGACGCCCCTGTGGTCCGCGTCGAGGCGCACCTCGATGCGGGTGGCGTGGCCGTTGATGGCCTCGTCGACAGAGTTGTCGATGATCTCCCAGAGCAGGTGGTGATAGCCGGGGCTCTCGGTGCCGCCGATGTACATGGCGGGGCGCTTGCGCACCGGCTCGAGGCCCTCGAGCATCTCGATCGCGCCAGCATCATAGGCCTTGGCCTTGTTGGGCGGGGGAAGTGTCGGCATCTCAGGCGTCTCCTTCCGGCTTCAGTGCGGGCATTTCAGGCGCTGGCGGCAGCATGCGAACCGGTTTGTCGGTGCGCTTGGTCACCACGTCGCCCTTGCTCGCGCGTGTGCCCTTCAGCTTCGCGGCCTCGATCGTGAGCTCGCGTCCCTTTTCGGTGACGAACGCGACTTGGCCGCGCCCCCCTGCGACAAGCTCCGCGCCGACCAGGCGTTCATTGCTGTCGAGCTTGATCACCATCGTGCCTTTGCCTGCGCCGGAGAGCAGGGCCAGATCGGCCGCAGGAACAGACAGCGCGTGGCCGTCGGTGGCGATCGTGACGACGAGATCTTTGTTGGTCTGGATCGGCGCGACGCAGACGACTTCATCCCCTTCGTTCAGGCGCGCGAACTTGCGACCTGCGCGCGTCGAAGGGTCGCGGTGCGGCCGCAGCGAGAAGCGCAGACCGAGACCCGCGCGCGTCACGGCGACTGCGAACGGCCTCTCTGGAACAAGCACACCCGGCTCTTCGCCGGACGCCTCGGGTACCTCGAGCACGCGGGGGTCGAAGCCGAGCATGGCGATCATGCGTTCGCCATCGGCGAGCTTGAACAGCTTCTGAACGGGGTCGCCGTAGCCGGTCGACGCCGGGATGTCGGCAATGCGGACGACATAACAGCTGCCCAAATTCGAGAACAACGCGAGCGACGCGCGCGTCGAGCCGGCGGTGACGGCGAGCACCGAGTCGCCTTCGCGCAAGCGGGTCGTCGACAGGTCTCGCACTTCGCGAACGCGCTTGATCCAGCCTTGTGCGGACAGCACGACGTTCGCGTCTTCATCGATGATGAAGTCCTCTTCTTGGAACTCTTGTTCGACGCTGGAGCCGCTGATTTTGGTGCGGCGCTTGTCGGCGTACGCCTGCTTGATGCCAGCGAGCTCGTCCCGGATGACCGACCAGCGTTTGGTGGGGTTCTTGAGCAGGCTCTCGAGCCGCTTTGCCTCTGTCTTCTTCTCGCCGAGCTCTTTGCGGACGAGCAAGATCTCGAGCTTGGCGAGCCGATACAGGCGCAGCTCGAGGATTGCGTCAGTCTGTTCTTCGCTCAAGGCGAAGCGCTTCATGATCTTTTCTTGAGCGTCTTTACGGCCGTCGCTCGCGCGGATGATCTTGATGACCTCATCGAGGGCGTCGAATACGCGCTCGAAGCCTTCCAGGATGTGGATGCGCTTCTTGAGCTCGCCCAATTCGAACTCGAGGCGGCGCACCAGCGTGAGCTGCCTGAAGTCGAGAAACGCGCGGAGCATGTCGCGCAGGCCGAGGCGCCGCGGCGAGCACACATCGAGGCCGTCCGGCGACTTGGCGTCGTTCGGGACGAGGCACGTCATGTTGATCTGGATGCTGGTCGAAAGCGGCGTGTTCTTGAACAAGTACGCCATCACCAGAGCCGGGTCGGCGCCCTTCTTGAGCTCGAGCACCACCCGGAAAATTTCAGTTGATTCGTCCCGAACGTCGACGACGCTGGGCAGCTTCTTCGAAAGGATCACCTGCGCGATTTTTTCGACGATGGTGCCGCGCTCGACCCCGAATGGGATGGCGCTGACGATGATCAAGGTGCCCTTCTTGGGGTCTTCTTCAGTCGTCCACTCGCCTCGCAGCTTGAGCGAGCCGCTGCCGTCTTCGTAGATTGCCTCGAGCTCGCGCTTGCTGGTCATCAACAGGCCCGCGGTCGGAAAGTCGGGCCCTTTGATGTACGAGAGCAGCTTCTTGGTAGGCAGCTCGGGGTCGTCGATCAGCGCGATTGAGGCGTCGATCACCTCGCCGAGGTTGTGCGGCGGAATGCTTGTCGCCATGCCGACGGCGATGCCCTGGGCGCCGTTGACCAGCAGGTTCGGGAAGCGGGCGGGCAGCACCACCGGCTCGGATTGGGAGCCGTCGTAGTTGGGCCGCCAATCGACCGTGCGCTGGCCGAGCTCACCGAGCAGCTCGCCCGCGATGGGTCGAAGCTTCGACTCGGTGTAGCGCATGGCGGCGGGCGCATCGCCGTCGACGCTGCCGAAATTACCTTGGCCCTCGACGAGGGGGACGCGCAAGACCCAGGTCTGGGCCATGCGCACCATCGCGTCGTAGATCGATTGATCTCCGTGCGGGTGGTACTTGCCCATGACGTCGCCGACCACGCGCGCGCTCTTTTTGGGCTTCGAGTCCGGCGACAGATGCAGATCGTGCTGCATCGTGTAGAGGATGCGGCGCTGCACTGGCTTCAGCCCGTCACGCACGTCGGGGAGCGCGCGCGACGTGATGACGCTGAGGGCGTAGTTGAGGTAACGACGCTCGGCCTCTTTCGAGAGCGAGGCGTCTTCGAAGAACAGGGGAGGGGGAGCGGACGAGCTGGTCTGCCGAGCCACGAAGATCTCCAGTAAACCCGCGTTCAGTGCGCGGAACCAGGCTACTTAAAGGTGCGCGCCCTTCTGGTCAAGCCTTCCTAGTCGCGAACTTGTTGTGTGCGTGCCGATGTACCCAAGCGTGCGATGGCCTTGTGAATCTCACCCCACTGGGCTACTCGGTTGGCGCCGTTACGGTCTGAATGCCTGCCCAGATCCAAATTCGGAGCCCAGTGATTCGCCCTGCGAGGCGGTTGTCGGGCGTTGCCCGCATCGCGAAGGGCCTCCTCTTGCTCGCCCTCTTTGGGGCTGTGCTGGCGTTGCGCTCGAGCTTCGCATTCTCTCAGCCCGCGGATCCCGCGGCTCCGCCCGCCGGCGGTCCAGGCGACCCCGCCCTCCCTGGCGCGCCGGCTTCGCCCGGTGGACCCCCTACGGCGCCTGCGCCCCTTCCGCCGCTGCCCCCCAGCGAAGCGGAGCTGGCCCGCGGCCTGACCATCGACAAGGTGACGGTTACCGGCAACACCCGTATGCCGACGGAGGACGTCGAGGCCCTGCTGCGCAACATTCGCGTCGGGCAGGTCTTCTCTCCGGAGAGCCTGTCGCAAGACGTGAAGGAGATGTGGCGCTCGCTCTTCTTCGACGACATCAAGGTCGAGCTCACCAAGAAGGACGCGACCGTAGAGCTTCGGATCATCGTCAGCGAGCGGCCGAACGTCAAAGCCATCGAGTTCGAGGGCAACCTCGCGCTCGACAAGGACGATCTGATCGAGGCCCTCAGCGTCGAGGTGAAGATCGGCAGCGTCCTCAGCTACTCGGCGCTCCGCCGCGGTGTGCAGAAGCTGCGCGACAAGTACGCAGAAGAGGGCTTCTTCCTGGCGGAGGTCGAATACGAGATCGTCCAGCAGAAGGACAAGCAGGTCGATCTCAAGTTCACAGTGCGCGAGCACGAGCAAGTGACGATTCGGCGCATCAGCTTCGTCGGTAACAACAACCTCAGCGACAAAGAGCTGCGCGACGTGATGATCACCGGGCAGACCAGCTTCTTCGACTTCGGGTCCGGTGCCTCGTTCAGGGCCGACGCTTTCGAGCGCGACGTGCTCGTGATCAACTCGATGTACTACGATCGCGGCTTCCTCGGCGTGCAGGTGGCGACGCCGCGCGTGATGATCACCCCCGACCGCACCGGCATCGAGATCACGATTCCGATCGCTGAAGGGCCGCGCTTCAAGGTTCGCAGCGTGGCGGTCTACGAAAAGGACGCAGACGGCAAAGAGGTCGAGCCGCTCGGTGGCCGCCGCAACTTGCGCGAGATGGTCCGCGCGCGCCCGGGTGACTATTTCAATCGGGCGGCGATTGCGAAAGACATCGGCAACATTCAGCGAATGTACCGCGACAAGGGGTACGCCAACGTCGAGGTGCCGCTCGACAACGACGTCGACCCGCAGAACAACGAAGTCGATCTGCGTATCGCCATCAAGCGGAACAAGCTCGTCTATTTCGGTCGCATCGAGGTGCGCGGCAACACCAAGACCCGCGACCGCGTCATTCGTCGCGAGCTCGAAATCGAAGAGCGCAAGCTCTTCAGCGAGACGGATCTCGAGCGCAGCAAGCGGCGCATCACGCAGCTCGGCTACTTCGAGCGCGTCGATCTGTCGACCGAGCAAGGCGAGACCGACGAGACGATCAACGTCAACGTCGAGGTGATCGAGAAGCCGACTGGCACCTTCCAGATCGGCGCCGGCTTCTCCAGCATCGAGAGCTTCATTGCCACGGCGCAGATTCAACAGGCCAATCTGTTCGGCAACGGCCAGTCGTTCTCACTGCAAGCGCAGATCTCTGGCCTCCGCCAGTTGATCGACTTCCGGTTGATCGAGCCGTACCTGTTCGACAGCGACTTCTCCGGCTCGATTAGCCTCTACGACAGGCTCAATCTCTACGATCAGTTCTCTCAGAACTCGCTCGGTGGGTCGCTCACCGTCGGCTACCCCATCATCCAGCCTGATCTGCGGGCGGCGCTGACGTACACGATCCAGAACGACGAAATCTCCACTTCCACGACCTCGACGTTCTTCGGCACCGCCAGCTCGGTCAGTGTGTTTCGCAAGCTGCCGCTGGCGAACTTGTTCAACGACGGGCTCACCTCCAGCATTCGTCCGAGCCTCACGCTCGACTTGCGCAACAACCAGCTGTTTCCCACGTCGGGCGTCTACCTGAATGTCTCGACCGAGATCGCTGCAGGCTTTCTGGGAAGCGAGAACCAGTTCATCAAATATCGCGGCAACTTTCGCGCTTACTACCCGATCACCGACAACATCATCTTGCGCTTCAATGGCGAGTTCGGCGCTGTTACCAGCCCCGACCCGACCGGCGTGCCCATCTACGGCCGCTTCTTCCTCGGTGGCATCCTCGATTTACGCGGCTTCCGGCTGCGCACCGTCGGCCCGAAGCTGCCGCTGCGTGAAGCCCTGGACGAGAACGCCGACCCGATCCGGAACGGCGCCAACATCGGCGGCAACTTGATGTACTACCAAAACGTCGAGATCGAGTTCCCGATCATCGAAGCCGTTCAGCTGAAGGGCGTCGTGTTCACGGATCTCGGCAATGCTTGGAACCTCGAGGAGCTCTACTGCGACGCGGCACCGGCCTCGCCCGATGCCGTGACGGATCCATGTTTCGGCGCCGAGAGCCTGTTGCAAGTGCGCACTTCCTGGGGCCTCGGCCTCCGCTGGATCTCACCGCTCGGGCCGCTCCGCTTCGAGTGGGGCTTCCCCTTCTCCCCGCTCTCGTACGAAGAATCCAACGTGTTCGAATTCACGATCGGCAACTTCTTCTAGAAGGCGGCGGCTGACGGCCGATGCCTTCGCGCTGCCGGCGTTGCGGGCTGCGGTGCGTGCTCAACTACAGGAGTATGCTGCGCGCGCTCCTCGCCCGCGCCTTGGCATCGCTCGGCCTCGACCGACAGCCACCACCTTCTATGGCTGGTGCGTGGGCAGAGGAGAAGCAGAGGGAGAATTCTGGGGTGGGGTTGGGGGGTGCTAGCGGGGGTTCAATGCTCCAGCGCGCGAGCTTTCTTCCGCGAGGGCGGCTTCGATTGCGGCGTCGGCGTCGTCGCCAGTCGCGAGCTCGGCCAGCGCGACGCGCACCTTCGGGTGAGCGGAGGCCTCTGCTGCCACACGGATCCGTGCGGAGGCGTGGGTGTCGGCTCGACTCCGAAGCGCGAGCGCGGCGGCGAGGCGGTGTTCGAGACTGGCAGTCGGGTCGGAGAGCACGGCGTCGAGATCGTCGAACGACGTCGTACTGGCGCGGAAGCCGCCGTTCTTCGCCAAGAGTGCCAGGTCTTGTTTCCAGGCAGCGAGTGACTTCCCGCGGCGTGACAGCTGGTCGAGGTGGAGGCTCGAGTCGCCACGGCTCTCGTGAATGAGCCGTTCGATGCGATCTTTGATTCGCGCGGCTTGTTCGCCTCGTTTGCGTAGCGAGATGTGAACGGACCCTTGGGCACGCAGCATCAGATCGAGACCTTCGATGTCTCTCGTCCCGTCGTGCCGAGTGCGGATTGCAAGCCGCTCTTGTACGGAGACGATCTCCGTCGCGGGGATGAACCTGCGCGCACGCCAGCGGCCGAGGTAGATGCCGTCACGACCGACTCGCACGGAGAACGACGCGTACCAAATCGCGAGGCCGAGACCGACCAAGCACGAGAGCGAGATCAGGGGCCAGGTCGACCACCGTCCGAGCAGCGCCGTGAGGAAGGGAACGGCGCTCGATCCGAGCCAATACGCGACGCCGACACCGACCAAGACTGCGGTGACGCCTTCGCGCATGGTGACGGTCAGCGCCGGCGGTTCCTGATCAGAGCTCACGCTCGCCATGATGAAGCGAGTCTCCCGTCAGCGCTACGCCGCTCAGCCTAGCGTGGCTCGCGCGCGCGCCGGCGAGCTGCAAGCGCGACCCCGCATTGGAGACGACACGCGACGGCGCCCAGTCAGGCCTCGACATCGACAAGAAAGAATCCGAAAAAGAACGGGCCATAACCCCAAGCAACCAAATCAGAATCAGCCCAAAATCGCTGACGTTCACGCGGAGATCCATCGGCACGAAAGTGCTGGCGAGGGGGAACAGCTCCGCCTTCCGCGTCGATGGCGCGCCTACACGGCTCGCGATATCAGCGTACTTCTGAGCTCAATGGGACCGAACAAAATGCGAACAGCGGCCACTGGCCGCCGTGCTCGCCCCGAAATCGTCGGAACATCTGCTATCGAGACTCGCCTAGCCGGACCGAGCCGCCGTCGCTCACTCTACGTAGCGACGACGGGCGGCGTGGCTCGCGGCTGGGCTCAAGCGAACGACCGACCGCGCGAAGTAGCACTGGCAATGGCGAGGAGAACCACCGCACCGATGATGCTGCCGATGACACCCGAGGTGTTGAAGTCGAGCACGCGGTTGTGCGTGATCAAGCTCGCCAAGAAGCCACCGATGAACGAGCCAGCGACACCGAGGCCCATGGTCATGAGCCACCCCATCGACTGACGACCCGGCATCACGGCGCGAGCGAGCAGACCAACGACTAGACCGAACACGAGGAAGAGCAGGATACCCATGGTGAATTCTCCGGTTTAGCTCCGCCAGCGGTGGAGCGTTGATGTTGGATTGCTCTAAAGCAACAGCGATACCAACCCGGTTTTCCACAAGAATCGGCAAACACCCCACGCGCGTTGTGCGATCCGCTGGGGCATGAACGCTTGAGTGTGGCGTTCGTCCGCAGGCATGGGCCTTCCCGGTCTTAGCGCGGCAAAGTGTCTCGATCGAGACGCGCTCGCAGCCGGCTGCGGATCTCCTCAACCAACGCGGGGTCTGCGACATCCGGGTGACCGGAGGCGAATGGCGGCGCAGGGTCGTATTCCAGTCCGAGTTGGATGGCCTTTGCCACTTGTTCGCCTGCGAGCTCGCAACCCTCGAGAAGCCCGGCGGCGCCGAGGACCAGCGCGCCGGTGCACACCGACGTGACGTACTTCGCCCCCTTTGCCTGCTGCCGCAGAAAGCTCAGCACGACCTGATCGCTCATCAGCGCGACCTGGCCAAAGCCGCCTGGCACGAACAAGACGTCCAGCTGCGGGCAATCGTCGATGCGTGTGTCAGCTCGCCATCGTCGCCGCTGATCACGGGGAGAAGCTGGCTGACTCGATCGCCGCGCAGCTCGTGTTCGCAGCGCGTTTCGCGTTTGCCAGCGCCTACCAAGGTGCGCCGCTGCGGCCGAGCGCGCTCGAGATCGGCGGCTGCCTCGAGGGCATCGCGGGGGCGACCGCGGCGGCTGTCGGGTTGGCGCGCGAAGGCTGCATCGCCGAGACCGTCGCAGCGCTGCAAGTCGCTGCGGCGCGTGACGCGGCGACTGACCCTGCGGTTCGCGGGGCGCTGACGCTCATCGCAAGCCAGGAAATGGAGCACGCGGTGCTGTCATGGCGCGTTCTGTCGTGGCTGCTGTCGAAAGGTGACGTGGATCTGCACGCAAGCGTCGCCGAGGTCTTCGCAGAAGCAGGCAAGCACATCGGCTTTGGCCCCCTGACGGAGATCGAGTGCGATGAGGCCTCCATGCGCGGGCATGGTTACCTGCCTCTCGAGGTGCGACGCGCCTCAGCTGTCGCTTCGCTCTCGAGCGTGGTGCTGCCTTGTGCGACGGCGCTCCTCGCGGCGGTGCGCGACGGCTCAGTGTCGCAGCCACTCAAGCGCTCTGAAGCAACCGCAGAACACTGCTAGTCGGGAACGCTGATCGGCCGACGGCGTTTGGTTGGTCTACGCTGCCGCGAACATGAAGGTCATTCTCTTCGGCGCAACCGGTATGGTGGGGCAGGGGGCGCTGCGAGAGTGTCTGCTCGACCCGGAGGTCGAGCGCGTGCTCGCCGTCGGCCGTTCTGCGAGCGGGCAGCAGCACCCGAAGCTTGTCGAGCTCGTGCATGCGAATCTGCACGAGCTCGAGGCGGTTGCCGCCTCGTTGAAAGGTTACGACGCGTGCCTGTTTTGCTTGGGTGTGTCGTCGTCCGGCATGACGGAGGAGGCGTATCGACGCGTCACCTACGACATCGCGCTGGCGGCAGCGCGCACGCTCGTGGAGAAGAACGCGGGCATGACGTTCATTTTCGTGTCGGGTGCCGGCACGGACGGGACCGAGCAGTCGAAGACGATGTGGGCCCGCGTGAAGGGGCAAACCGAGAACGCGATCGCGAAGCTACCGTTCAAGGAGTCGTTCATGTTCAGACCGGGCGTCATTCAGCCGCTTCACGGCATCAAGTCGAAGACTGCCTCGTACCGCGTGCTGTACACGCTGATGTGGCCTGTCATGCCTCTCTTGCGCGTGCTGCTGCCGAAGCTCGTGACGACCACCGAACGCGTCGGTCGCGCGATGCTCGAGGTCGTCAAACACGGCGCGCCGAAGCAAGTGCTGGAGAACAGCGACATCAACCAGATCGCCATTCCGTTGCTCAGATAATCGTTACAGCGCCGGTTCGCCGGGCGTCTTGCAGCAGCGAGCACCGGTGGAATAGTCGGAGTAGCTGCGCGGGTGCGCGCTGACACGCGCGTAGCAACCGGATCGCGTGCCGCGCGAATAGAAGCCGCCGACGAACACGCCGTTGGGGTCGGCCACCCATTCGTCGAGATTGCCGACCATGTCCATCACGGCGTCGTCACCCCAGCGGCTCGCGCATTTGGGTGAGGCCTTGGTGGTCAGCAGAAAGGGTCGCCCTGCGATCTCGACGAGGTGATTGCGAGGGTCGTCGTGATATCGAGCTGCATTGTCGTGCAGCAGGAAGGACGGGTGACTCTCGCGAAAGACGTTGCACGCGCCTTGCTCGTAGCGATCTCCGTAGGGAAAGTCGCGCCGCTCTTCTCCGCGACATGCCGTGACCCACTCGGCCTCACTGCACAACCGCTTGCCTGCTGCGTTGCACGCGAGCTCGGCCTGGTCTGCGGACATGTACCCTTGCGGCAACACGGCGCTCAGCGACACCGCGCGCGGCCGAATCGAAAATGCCGGGACGAGCGGCAATGCTGGAGCAAGCTCCAGGGCGAGTGGTGCTCGCGCTTCAGCGGCTCGGTAGAACTCGAATACCTCCCGCGCGCGCGTCGGATTCGGCGTGTAGAACGGAGACCAAGCCGCGCCGGTCTGCGCGTCGACCAAGCTCGCCTCGAAGCGATCGACGCACACGCGTCCCGCGACCGCGACCATTTCCGGCGGGCAACTGATCTCGCGGTCCAAGGCGGCGAGGGGCGCGAGGCGAGGCTTCTCCGGCTCATCGGGGCGCTGACTTGTTGCGCGCGCCCGCCCGCTGTTCGCGCCGCGCTCCGGTCGACGGCTTGCCTGCTTCTCCGTCTTCGCGCGTTGCTTGGCCGCCCTCGCAGGGCGGCGTTTGCTCGTTGCCATCTCGGCAGCGCCGCTCGCGCGCGCCGGTGCGTTCGCGTTCGCGTTCGATTTCGCGTTCGGTTTTGGCCGAGGCGCGCCCAGTGAGGGATCCGGCGAGAAAAATAGGCCGCAGCCGACTGCGAGTCCGAGCGCCCATCGCGTTGTAACGCGCACCACCGGCAGTCGGTAACCCGAGGTCGCGCGATTCGGCAAGTTACGGGCCGAGAAATGAGCGTCAGCGCAGCTGCGGGCCAGCGCGGCAGCGATGCGTAGGCGTGCCCGAGCGCCAGGAGGTCTGCGTCGCTGAACGCCGTGACGATGAACGACATGCCCGCCGGCAGCCCATCGGCGAGGCCCATCGGAACGGGGAAAAAATGCGCGAAGCGCCAACAGGTCATGGGCTCGGCGCGGAGGAGTTCAACCGGAGGTTGATGCCTCAAACCTAATTAGGGAGATGCGGGCGAATTCAAGCTCTGGGCGAGGTGGTTCGCGACGAAGGCGTCGAGCGTCTGGTCCGCGCTGAGCCCTGCAGCGCGCGCTGCGCTCTCGATGCGTTGAAGGTGCCCTGGAGACAGATACACGGACTGATCGGCCCAGTGGCCGACGAGCTGCGTCGAGAACGCGTGGCCTGCCTCTTGGATCTCGACGACACAGTTGAACGCGTCGTCGTCGGCGTATTCGCTGGGGCGGCCGCGGGGCGCCATCATCTCGTCAGGCTGCTCGTTCGAGATTTTCGCCCGCGGGTGGTCCAGGATGCGTTCGACGACGATGCCCATGGGTAGGTTCGAGCAAGTCGCCACCGTCGCGAGCGCTTCGCGAAGGCGAAGCACCATCCGGAACGTCACGAGAACGCGGTTGGTGGCGCTGGCGCCCTCGAGGCTTGGGCGCCGGGAAGCCAGTGACTGCGTGACGCGCCACGGCTCCGCACCGACGGTGTCGTCTACTTCCTGACGAGCGAATCGAACGCGCGCGTCTTTGGGAATGTGGAGCACGTCGCTCATCCCTGTCTCCTGGGCGTGGAGTTTACGGTGCCGCGCGCGACAAATCGATGAAGGAAGTCGGCTCCGGCGACGGTCGCCAGCGGACGAGCCCGGTGTACCATCGGCCGCAGTGACTGCTCCGTTTCCGCCTGTCGCCGCGCATTGGCCGGTCGTCGGCAACCTGCCGGCTTACATGCAAGACCCGCTGCGCTTCCTGTTGACGACGCGCGAGCGTTACGGCGACATCGTCCGCGTCTCGCTCGGGCCGATGCAAGCGACGCTGCTCAGTCACCCCGACATGGTCGAGGACGTGCTCGTCACGCGCAACAAACTGTGGCGAAAGGACAGGTTCCTGCAGACGACCCTGCGGCCGGTACTGGGCCAAGGGCTGCTCACCAGCGAGGGCGATTTTGGCGACGACAGCGGCGTCTCGCGCAGCCGGCATTTCATCGCGATCGCATCGCCGCCTACGCCGGCATCATGGTCGACTATGCGGTGGGTTTGGCCTCGCGCTGGCACGTCGGTGAGACACGCGACGTACACAAAGACATGATGCAGCTCACGCTGGAGATCGTCGCCAAGACCCTGTTCGGCGCGGATGTGGGCGACCACGCAGACGACGTCGGTGAGGCGCTCGACGCGGTGCTCGCGCTCGCCGCCGACCCGATATTCATGTTCTTTCCGTTCCTGCGCGAGATGCCTATCCCCTCGGTGAAGCGTTACCGGCGGGGCATCGCCAAGCTCGACGCGATCATCTTCGGCGTGATCGAGAAGCGGCGCGCGGGCAAGCAGGAGGAGGGCAACGATCTGCTCTCGATGTTGCTTCACGCGAAGGATGAAGACGGCAGCCGCATGTCGGATCGTCAGGTGCGCGACGAGAGCCTGACCCTGTTTCTGGCGGGTCACGAAACGACGGCGTTGGCGCTCTCGTGGACGTGGCTCTTGCTCTCGCAACACCCCGAGGTCGACAAGAAGCTCGCGACGGAGCTCTCGGACGTGCTGGGTGACCGCGAAGCGACGCTCGCTGATCTGCCCAACCTTCGTTACACGAATCAGATCATCAACGAGTCGTTGCGCATGTATCCGCCGGCCTGGTCGATGGGTCGGGAGGCCTGCGAAGATGTCGTCGTCGGTGGCTATTTGATACCGCGGGACCATCAAGTCTGGTTCTGCCCGTGGGCGATTCAGCGCGACGCCCGCTGGTTCGAGGCGCCCGACGAGTTTCGCCCAGAGCGCTGGGAAAACGACTTTCAGAGGACGCTTCACCGCTACGCCTACTTTCCGTTCGGTGGCGGCCCGCGCTTCTGCATTGGCCAGTCGTTCGCCCAGATGGAGGCCGTGCTGCTGCTCGCCACGTTGGCGCAGCGCTTTCGCGTGGAGGTGCTGCCCAAGCCGGCGCCGACGCCAGACCCGACCGTCACCCTGCGCCCCAAACATGGGCTGCGCGTTCGGCTGTGCCGCCGCGCTTGAAGTACCGTGGCTTTGCGGTGGGTCGACAGGGACTCGAACCCTGGGCCAGAGGATTAAAAGTCCCCTGCTCTACCAACTGAGCTATCGACCCGAGGCCTTTGGGGCCGAGCGCGCGCACCCTATCACGTTTTTCCGGCGCGTAAGCGAAGACGAGCGGTGTGCGGCCGACCTGACCTCTCGGCTTTTCGCAGCGCGGCGGCTGGGCTAAGAACGTCCGCAAAAGATGCCGAAATCGGACCCGCCCAACGAGTCTTTTGCTGCGCTCTTCGAGGGGTCGCAGACTGGGCGTGTACGCCCGCGGCGTTTTCGACGCGGCGACCGAGTCGATGTGAAGGTCGTGGCGGTTGGCCGCGATGCTGTGTTCGTAGACTTGGGCGAAAAACAAGAAGGCTTCATCGACGGCGCCGAAGTGCTGGGCGCCGACGGCAAATTCAGCGTTTCCGTGGGGACATCGCTGTCGTGTGCCGTCGTGCGTGACGACGGCGAGCGCGTGCAGCTGTCGCCGATCTTCGTGCGCACGCCAGTAGCAGAGAGCTCGATCGACGTGGGTGGGGGCGAGACGGTATCGATCCCTCGAGCGCGCTCTGGCCCCTTGCTGATCGAAGGAGCGCACGTGCGCGGCACCATCTCGGGCATCGAGCGCTACGGGGTGTTCGTGCAGATCACCGGCACGCAGGGGCGCTCCGGTAGGGGCCTCGTACACGTCGCTGAGACAGGCGCACCGCGCAACGCAGATCTGAACAAGCTCTACACAGTGGGCGCCGAGGTCGAAGCCAAGATCTTGGCGATCCAAGAAGATGGCAAGATTCGCCTCTCCTTCAAGGCGCTCAGTGCCGACGCCGAGCGTGAAGACTTCGAGGCCTACAACAAAACGCGCGATGGGGGCGACCAAGAGGCCACCGCTGACGTTGCCAAGGCAGACGGCAGCAAGGGCAAGCCTCCCAAGCCGCGCCCGCCCCCGGTGCCCAAGACGCTGGGCACGTTGGGCGACTTGCTCGCCAAGCGTCGCGGTTAGAGCGCTTCTTCTGCTTCTTCTTCCGCTGCGATGATGAGCGAGTTGCTCGCGATCGGTGACTCGTTGCCGGCGCGATCGACGGCGACTGCGGTGACGTTGAGCGGGCCGGCACCGCGATGCCTTCGGTGAGGCGGGGCTCTGCGTAGCGACCGAGCTTCTCGGCGATGTCGGCCGGGTTGCGCACGCCTTCGGCGGCGCAACCCGATGCGAGCTTCACGTGGCCGCACTCGCCTTCGAGCACGAGCTCTGCCCACTTGCTGCCAGTCGGCGGCGGCGCTGTCGGCGCCTGCGGCGGGCCGTCGGGGTCCGGCGGATCGACGATGTCGTCGCCGAAGCCGTCGCTGAGTGTGCAACCGCTGAGGGTGCAGCCGAGAGCGCGCAGCGGAAGAGTAAGCAAGCTTGTCAGCGAGCGCGTGGAGGGGTCTCTCCTCGACGTGAGTTGGACGCGAGAGGGCGAGAGGCGCCGGCGTGTCGCCGCTGCCTCTCGCCCTCTCCCGACCCGTAGCCTTAAGCGAAGCTCTCAACAGCTCGGAGGAGCCGTTGTTTAAGCAAAGGGCGTCGTTGCGGACGCGGGACCACCTATTCAGCATCCGTGCCAGCTGAGGTGCGCACCGTTTTTCGCTGGGTTGTCGGTCAGCTGTTGCGCGGCCCCCTGACAGGCGTGTCACGCGCTGCGGGCTACCCTTTGGTAACCTCTCGGCATATGCGACGAGCGCTGGTTCTGTGGGTGGCGGTGGTGAGCGGCTGCGCCGGAGCGGACAACACAGCGGCAGAAGGGAAGGCGACAGGCTCGGTAACAGGCGGCACACCGGGAGCTATGTGCGTCGCGAACGCCAACCGTGCGCGTGCGACGAAGTCGGAGAAAGAGCTCGAGTCAATCACGCTCAAGCAGGTGCTGGTGCACCAAGCGGACTCGAAGAACGCGAAAGATGGCGTCAGCCGTTCCCGTGAAGAGGCGTGCCTTCGCGCGGCAGAGGCCCGTGACAAAGTGGTCGCTGGCGCGGAGTTCGACGACGCGATCAAGAACTACAGCGACGAAGCAGGAGCCGCGTCACGAAACGGAATGGTCGGCACGGTTCGGCGAGAAGATCTGGTGAAGCCAGTGGCCGAGGCAGCCTTCGCGCTGGAAGTGAACGAAATGAGCGACGTCGTCGAGACGCCGTTCGGCTTCCATCTGCTCTTGCGCGCGCCTTGAGGCTGCGGAACGTCTACTTACCGGTCGAGCCGTAGCCGCCAGCGCCGCGTTCGGTGGCGTCGAGCGCCTCGACTTCGCTGATCTGCGCCTGCACGATGGGGGCGATGACCAGCTGTGCGATGCGCATCCCGTGCGATACCTCGAACGGCTCGCGGCCGTGATTGACCAGCACGATGCCGATTTCGCCGCGATAGTCTTCATCGATGGTGCCGGGCGAATTGAGCACGGTGACCCCGAATTTCAGCGCGAGGCCGGAGCGCGGTCGCACCTGGCCTTCGTGGCCTTTCGGTAGCGCAATCGCGAGGCCGGTGGGTACCAGGGCGCGCTCGCCCGGGGCGATCAAGAGTGGACCATCGAGCGCTGCGGAGAGGTCGAGGCCGGCGGCGCCAGGTGTCTGATAAGCCGGCGTCGTCGCGTCGCTGCGCAGCTTCTTGATGAGAAGCACCCGCACGTCAGGCAGGATTCGGCAGGCCGGGTTTCGGGATCACGTTGTCGAGATCGTCGAGGCTGACCAGCGCATCGTCGGCGTACACCCGCTCGACGTCCGTGAAGCCGTTTTGCACGGCGACCCGCAATAGATCGAGCGCTTTTCGCGGTTCGCCAGCGCGAGCAAAGATACGGGCTGCCTCGAAGGCGTCGTTCGGGTCTCGGTCGCGCTTGAACGCAGCTTCGAGGAGCTTTCCGGCCCACGCGTGTGAGCCGCCGTCGCTGACCAGGCCCCCGATGGCACGCAAGTCTTCGGTGCTGAGGGCCTCGATGCAGTCGAACGCCAGCGCACCCGCGCGGGCAGCCTCGTCTTGTTTCAACAAGATCTGAATGAGCGGTCCGAACACTTGTTTGCGCTTGTCGCCGCTGGCTCGAGCCGCCTCGAGCAAGCGTCGCGCAGGAGCGAGCTCGTCTTTGGCGAACGCGACGGCCGCGAGCAGCGCAGGGTCTGTGTGGGCCATACGCGAAAGCCGCGTCACGGTCTCGCTGGCTTCGGGGATTTGTCCGAGCGTGAGGTGCGCCCAACCTTTGATGGCGAGCGCGCGCTGAATCGCGCGGGCCTTCGGACGCTCGCCGGTCAAAAGCTCGCGGCCAGCCATCACCCCGTCGCATAGCTCGACCGCGCGGGCCGGCTCGTCTTCGTCCAGCGCGATCTGTGCCTCGCGCAGGGCGCGTTCGGTGGCGGGCAAGAGCGGCTCTTGTTGTGCGCGCGCCTGGTCATGCGCGGCGCCTGAGTTGTGCACCAGCGCCTGTAGCTCGCGCAGCATGCGGAACGAGTTGAAGGCTGCGCCGCCGAAGAGGATCACGATCCAGAGCTGCCAGCCCGCACGGCCGTCGGAGATCGCGCTGGCGATGGCGAGCAGCGCGATCACGGTGCCGACTAGCGCGCTGATGCCGAGCGTGTAGCGATAACGCTTCGGTCCGAGCGCAGATTCGAGGACATGGCCGCCGTCAAACGGCAGCACCGGGAGCAGGTTCACGAAGCTCCAGTAGATGTTCACCATGACCGACATCCGCACCAAGTTGGCGACGAATTCGCTGCGCATCGGCACGAAGTAGCCGACTGCGAGGGTGACCACGCCGAGCACGATGCCAGCGAGCGGCCCGGCCAGAGACACCACGATGTTGCGGCCGCGCGTCAGCTTCGGCGCCCCCTCGGGCATCGTCATGCCACCCATGTGGTAGAGCTGAATCGAAGACGGCACGCCGTACGCGCGAAACGCAACGGCGTGGCCGAGCTCGTGCACCAGGATGCTGATCAGCACGACGCCGACCCAGAGCAGCACCATGCGCCAATTGGTACCGTGTCCGAGGTACCCCATCAGCGCAGTCGTGATCCAGAAGCTGCTGGTGATCTCGACGTCGTGTCCAAAGAGCCGAAAGCTCATGTCCCTCTGTCTATAGTACGCCCTGGGCGGCGGGGCACCCCGCTCTCGCCCCGCAAAACTTGCCCGCCTCGGCTTGCTGGCGGAAAAGGCCCTGTGCAGCGGAATTTTTCGATATTTACCCTCGTATTGGGGCTGACGAGCGCCTGCGCGACGGCCGGCTCGAAGGAGCCGACGTCGTCGGCCGGCGAAACGGTGAGCGCGGCTCCTGGGGTCTCGAGCGTCATGCCCAGAGCCGGGGCCGAGCCCGCGGCCTCTCCTGCGGCGGCTACTTCGGCCTCGACGAACACAGCGAGCACGGCGGCAGCACCTCCGCTGCCGAAAGGCACAGTGGTGCTCCACGTGGGCGACTCGTTCGTGCACTCGGGGCTCACGCAGCGCCTGCGCGAGCATTTGAAGCCGCTCGACGTGCGCTACGAAGTGCGGGCCGAACAGAGCACGAACAGCCTCGATTGGGCCAAGCGCCTACCCGAGATCGTCGCCTCTACACAGCCAGACTTGGTGATCATCACGCTCGGCGGCAACGAGATCGGCTCCAAACATCTCGATGTCCAAGGGCGCGCTGTCGAGCGCATCGTGAAGATCATCGGTGATCGCCCATGCGTGTGGACGACTCCACCGTTGTGGATGGAAGAGTCCGGCGTCTTCGACGCGATCCAACAGCACTTGGCACCCTGCCGCTTCTTCGAGACCGACGTCGAGATCGGCCGGTTCATCCCCCGCCGCGACGACAAGATCCATCCGACGATGGAGGGTGGCGCGATGTGGGCAGACAAGCTCTTCGCCTATCTCGAGCGCGAACGCACGGGCACGAAGCCGTGGTCGCTTCGTGATGCGCCCGCCGAAGAGCGAACACCCAAGGGTCGGCGCGCCCCTCTGCCGAAGTAACTGCCGCCGACGTCACTGCCACCGAAGCAACTGCCGCCGAAGTCGACAGATAGGCCGAAGCCGCCACGACTTTCGGCCCGCGGCCAGCGGAGGTAGGCTGGTGCCATGCAGTCTTTCTTACGCAACACTTCGCTCGTCTCCGTTTCGTTGCTGGCGCTCCTGGTCGGCTGCAACGTCGACACTGGGCAGCTTTTTGGCGGCGGCGGCGGGGCGGACGGCACGGCTGGCAATCCTCCTGTGGGGGGCTCGCCACCGGCAGGCGGAGCACCCGTAGGTGGTGGTGACGGTGCGGGGCCCGTCGGCGGCGCGAACACCGGCGGCGAAGGGCAGGGCGGCGCGCCGGCGACTTGCGGCAACGGCAGCGTCGATGTCGAAGAAGAATGCGACGGCAACGATCTCGGCGGTCAGAGCTGCGCGATGTTGGGCTACCTGGATCCCAATGGGATGGCATGTTCGGCGTTCTGCAAGCTGGACTCATCGGGCTGTACGGCCGAGTGCGGAAACAGCGCGGCAGAGCCGGGGGAGGCTTGCGACGATGGCAACGAGCAGCCGAACGATGGTTGTTCCACGAGCTGCACGGTGGAGGTCGGCAACTGCGCCGCGCCCATCCCGATCGCGCTTGCAGTCGGTGGCATGGTCGTGTCCGGCAGCACGGGGGGTGTTTCGGCGATGGCCCCCGTCAACGCTCAAAACTGCATGGGCGCGGCCGGCCCTGAGATCGTCTACCAAGTAACGCCAGCGGCCAGCGGCTATTTGACGGCCTACATTCCCTCCGGCCCGGCGGACTTCGACTCGGTGCTGTATGCGCAGACTGGCTGTGCACCAGCCTTGCAGCGCCTTTGCCACGACAACTTCGGTACGCCGAGCAACGATGGGGGCGAGCTCTTGTCCTTCGTCGTCGAAGGCGGCGTGCCAGTGATCATCGTCGTCGACGGCTATGCAGCTGCCGACAGCGGCGGCTTCGATCTGCACCTCGATTTGTCAGGCGGAGCCGCGTGCGACGACGCAGTGCCGTTGACGCTGGAAGGCGACGCGCCGTTCACCTTGCTTGGCACTACGATGATCGGCGCCACCAACGCGGCCTCGAATGCGCTGTGTGGCTTTGCCGGCGGCGGGCCCAACATCGTGTACGAGGTCACCGCGTTGCCGGGCGACAACTACGCATTCGATCTTGTTTCGTCCTACAACAGCGTGACCCATGCGCGGACCGCGTGCGGCGACATCGACACGCAGATCAGCTGCGATTCACCACCCGGTAACAGCTCGGGCATCACGATCGACCTCGACAGCAACAGCGTCACGTATCTGTTCGCGGACGGTACCAGCGGCAGCTCCGGATCGTACGTGCTCGCAATTCAGCACTGAGGCAGGTCGCCGGGCTAGTCAAGCGGGCTGGCGCTCGGGCCAGGAAAACGCGGCAACACCTTGCGAAGCTCAGTCTCGTCCATTATAACGGATGAGTATCTGTTGGTGCGCGTTCGGAGGATCACATGGCTATCTTGATCGTGGGCGGAAATCGCATCGACGGCTTGGAGAAGGCGCTCCGCGAACGAGGCCTCGGCCCCATCCTGCATTGGACTGGCTTGAAGCGCGGCGAGCTGCACAAAGCGATGCCACCCAAAGTGGAGCTTGTGATCGTGATTTGGCATCAGATCAGTCACGCGCTGTTGCGCAATGTGCGGGACGAAGCGAACCGGCGCGCCGTTCCAGTGCTGTACAGCCGTAACACCGGAGCGCCCAAGTCGGGCGGGCAAGACGACGTGCTCCACCTGGCGACAGAGTGGCTCGCGCACAAGCACGGCGACGCCGCGCAACAGTTCGCGCGCACCGGCTGAGACACCTATCCGTTATAGCGGACAGGTGTCTCCGCCGGTGCGCGCGCAGTGAGCATCGCTGGCTTCGCAGGCCGACTTGATGGAGAGTCCGCGCCTCTCGTGCCGAGCCTCCCGATCGATCTCGCTCCCGACGTGCAAGCGATCGCCCGCAGGCTCGGGAAGCGCGCAGGGTTGTCGGTGCTCTCGTCGAGCGCTCGAGGCAAGCTCGCTCGCCATTCCTTCGTAGCGTGCGAGCCAGCGGCGCTGGTGCGAACACTCGATCCCCTCGCCGGAGACGCAGCAAAAAAAATCTCGGGACCTTGGTCCTTTGCGCCGCGTTTCATCGGCGTGCTTCCGTTCGAGGCGTTTCGTTCGCTGGAGCGGCCGGCTTGGTCGCAGCCGGAGACGCGCCCCGAGCCGTTCATCTCGCAGATCGAGTGGCTCGAATACGACAGCGTGATCGGAATCGATCACCAGACTGGCGAAGCGTGCGCAGTCGGTCGCGACGACGCGAGCGCGCGCCGGTTGAAGCAGCTGGTGGAGAGCTCGCCGGATCCAGGCGCTGCCGAGTTTCGGTTTTCGTTTCGCGAAGACGAGCCCGGTAGCCTCCATGTCGAGCGCGTACGCGCGGCGATCGAGAAGATCTTCGCCGGCGATCTGTACCAGGTGAACCTCGCGCGTCGTTTCTCGGTGGCGCTCGACCCGTGTGACACGCTCGCAGCGCTAGCGCTGCTCGCGGCTCTCGAGCAGGCGTTTCCGAGCCCGTTTGGAGCGCTGATCAGCTGTGAAAACGGCGCTCGCGTGGTGGCCAGCACGCCGGAGCTCTTGCTCGACGCGACGCCGTCGGCAGACAGTCGCAGCTGGAGGCGCTTGGCGACGGAGCCGATCAAAGGCACGCGGCGGCGGGACGCTGACAGCCAGGTCGACGAACGCCTCGCTCGCGAGCTCGACGCCGACCCCAAAGAGCGCGCGGAGCTGGCGATGATCATCGACGTCGAGCGCAATGATCTGGCGAAGGTCTCCATACCTGGCTCGGTGCACGTCGAAGAAGCGCCGCATGTCGTGTCGCACAGCACGGTGCATCATCGCGTCGCGCGCATCATCTCCGAGGCGCGGCGCGGCGTGTCCCGGGAGCAAGTGTTGCGCGCGATGGTGCCCAGCGGCAGCGTCACGGGTGCGCCGAAAGTGCGCGCGATGGAGCTCATCGCCGAGCTCGAGCCGGTGCGACGCGGCCTGTACACCGGCGCGTTCGGCACCCTCGGCCACGATGGCTCGCTGCGGCTGGCGATGGCGATTCGCACGCTCGTGGTAAGCTCGAGCGGCGAGGGTGAGTACTTCTCTGGAGGCGGCATCGTCGAGAGCAGCGACCCCGCGCGCGAGCTTGAAGAGACGCACTGGAAAGCAGCGCAGCTCGAAAGGCTTCAGGCTTCAGGCCTCAGGCCAGAGCCAGAGCCAGAGCCAGAGCCAGAGCGCAGATGACGGCGGTGGCCTGTGGGCCCGTCTCTTTTTCTGGCTGAGGCCTGAAGCCTGTGGCCTGTGGCCTTTTATCCTACATTGTCACCAGTTTCTTGGATGGCGCTGTTTCTCGATGTATTCGAAAGTGATGCAGCAGCGAAACGCGGCGCACGGCTCTAAGATCCGGAACTTGGACGAGATCCAAGAGGCAGACCCTGGCGCACCCCGCCCATCGAAGCTCGGAGCCCTGGTGCTCGCGTCGCTCGGTGGCGCATGCGTCGTGCTCGCTTCCGTGATGCTGTTCAAACGGCCGGCCAAGCCGACCACCGCACAGGACGATCCGCTCGGTGCGCTGGTGTCACAGGCGGGCAGCACGCCGGCCGACTCCAACGTCGACGTGACGTTTCCCAAGTTGCTCGCAGGCAGCGATCGACCCACCACCGCCCTCGAGACGGTTCGCGACCGTCGCGCGCCGGAAGACGCAGACTTCGTGTTGCCGCCTGGCTCGCCAACGGCGCCTCCCGCCGCGGCGGATCGTTTGCCAGTGATTCCGTTGCCCGCGCAACAGATCTTGTCCGAGGCGGGCAAAGAGACCAGCACGCGACCCGACTCGCTCAACACGATGGCGCGCCACGCATCGCGCGAGAACGGCACTGAAGTCGAGACAGGCGGCCCGGGCGGCTTTCAGCTGCAGGTCAGCTCGTTCAAGACCGACGCAGAAGCGCAAGGCTTCGCCGCGGCGCTGCGCCGGCGCGGGCACAAGGCTCACGTCGAACCGGCCGAGGTGAAGGGCCGCGGCATGTGGCACCGCGTGCGTATCGGCCCCTTCAAGTACAAGCGCTCGGCGGAGATCTATCGTCAGGAGTTCGAGGCCAAGGAGCGGATCGTCTCGTTCATCTCCAGCCCGCCGAAGACGAAGGTGCGCGTCGCACAAGCGACGCCCTCCGCCGACGAAGAATGACCTGAAGCGCTACCGGAAGTACTTGCTGGTCTTGCCCTTGGAGACCAGCTTGGTCACGTGTTTGCCGTCGATCTTGTATTCGCGGCTGCGGTGCTCGAGCTCAGGCGTGCTCTTCATGATCACTTCTCTCACCGAGACCTCTGCGCCGTAGAACGAGACGCTGTCGCCCGGCTCGAGCACCACGCCGCTCGGCCAATCGGCGAAGGTTGTGACCGCGTTGTCGTCGATCTTGGTGAGCCGCGTCTTGCCTGTCGAGAGCGTGCCTTTTTCTTCTTTGGTCGTGACGCTGGTCACGCGCGCCGAACGGCCGTCGCGCGCGAAGCTCAAGATGTTGCTCACGGTCATTTCGCGGATGCCGGGCGGCAACTGCGGGTTCGCGAATTTCACTTTGGCGAATTTTGCTTTGCTGACGTCACGCATCTCTTTGCGGCGGTTCTCCACCATCTTCGCGCGCTCTTCCGGGACGACGGTGCGGACCATGTCGCGCACCTGCGCGTCCCAGCTGGAGGTGTCGGGCGGCGCCGGATATTCGCTGATGTGGCCGGCGGCCGCCTCCAGGCAGTAAGCCTCGCGCTCGTACTCCTTTTGCTGTCGTGGGTGCAGCACGGCGAGCAGCTCGTCGGAGGGCGGGTACGCGTCGAAGCTGTACACGAAGGTGCGGTTCGTATCTTCGAACGCTTCGAACACTGCTGCCTCCCAGCGATAGCGAACAGGGTCACTGCCGGGCACGAGCTCGCGCAGATTCGCCTTGTCTGGCTTGTCGGTGACGATCTCGAGCAGGCCGCCTAGCCTGTCGTAAGGGTTCGGTTCTTTGTTCTTGTCGGCGATCTCTCGATCGAGCTTGTCGAGCCGGTCGGTGAGCTTCTTCGCGTAGCTCGCATGAGCGGCTTCACAGCCGCTGCGCCAAGACTTGCGGACGGCCGCCAGCGTGAGCGCTTCGAAGGTGTAGTGCGCGCCCTCTTCGCTGTTGGGCAGCTGCGACCACGAAGGCAGCCAGGTCGCGTCCGGATTCATCAGGTGCTTTCGCGGGTTCGGCACGCGATTTTTGCCCGACACGCCGAGATCGATGCCGGCTCGCTGCGCAAACAGACGCGCGCAGTTTTCGCCTTTGTTGCACGCCGTGTGATCGAAGGCCTCGTACACGGCCGTGACCTTCGCGAGCTTCGCTGAAACCCCGCCCTGCGTCGGCTCTTGCGGCCCACCGTCGGCGCCGCTGCAGCCCGGGAGCGCGGCGGTTGAAAGGAACGCCAAGACGAAGAGGGAAGGTTTGCTCATGAGGGGGCTCAAGTGAAATTAGAAACAGGCGACAGGCAATTGGCAACGCCTGTTTTCCATTCTTCGCTCACTCGTCTGTTCCGCGTTTGCCAGATGAAGCGTGCTGGCGGTCGACACAGGCGATGGTCAGCTCGGCGTTGAACACGCCGCGCATCCCTGACAAACGGCCAGCGAGCGCGGCGAGACTGCCCGCCAGCCCGCGGACTGCAACGATATCGAGCGCGCGCTCCGAATCGATCTCGAGGCCGAGCGTGGCGACGATCAAGGACGCGTTTTCTTCGAGCACCCGCGCGACCTCGGAGCGCTGCTTGCGCGCGAAGACCAACGTCAGCGTCCCGCTGACTCGCTCGCCCCCCTCCCAGGCGGCTTTGGTCAAGTCGGCGCGCACCAGATCGCGCAGCGCCTCGGAGCGGTTCTCGTAGCCGCGCGCCGCGATTCGCTCGTCGAACTCGGCGAGCAGCTGGCGGTCCATCGCTACACCGAAGCGAACCAGCTCGCTCATCCACGCTTCTTTCGGTCGATGTGGTTCTTGATGATCTGGCGCACCGAGCCTGACACGTTGCGGTCGTCTGCCATGCGCCTGAGCTCGTGCTCTTGAAAGTGGTTGATCAGCTTGAGCGCGAGGGTAGGGGGGGTCTTCGGGTTCTTCATCAAGTCGCGCTTGGTCGACAGGCGCTTCAAGAGCTCGGGGCGCTGGCCGAACGAGCTCAACACGTCTTGCGAAATGTTGCGTCGCTTGACGCACTGCTCGACGACAGCCTCGTTCACCTGCGGCGACTTGGCGGCAGCGAGCGCCACGAGCGGGCTGGGGTCATTCACCAAGATCAAGATCGCTTCTGGGGTGCCCACGGTCGCGAAGCGGATTCGCTGTGAGACTGTCATGCCGGCGATCTCTCGGTAGAGCGGCACGTATTTGTCTTTGACTTTCTCCTCTTCCTCGCCGAGGACGTGGGTGTCTTCTACTTCGTCGCCCTGCGTGCGCATCTGCTCGGCGAGCGCCATGTTCTGTGCGAAGAGCACGTCGTCGTAGCTCGGCCCGTCGCCTCGCTCGGGGATCAGCTCGTTCTGGATGGCCGTCGCTGCCTCTTTCCACGCTGGCAGCCCGACCTCGACGTTGTTGCGCACGGCCAGCTCGATCATGCGATCGGCGGTGGACATGCGCGTCTTGCGGTTCAGGTACAGGACCTCGATGATCTTCGGGTACTTGAGCAGGCGCTCTTCGTTGGTGGCGATGAGCTCGGATGCCTCTTCGTTGCAGACCCGGCCGACCTCCAAGATGGTGTCGATGTCGATCGACGGCATCCCGAGCAGCAGATTGAGGACGTCGATGCGGTCGTGAAGACGAGTCGCGAGTGCGTCGATGGCGAGGGGATGCAGGGACTGGCCAAGCGCGCCCTGCAGCAGCGGTGCGGGCAGGTTGTCGAGCGTCTTTCGCGCCGACTCGGCGAGCGCATGGTCGGCGCCGCGGCCAAACTCGGCCAGAACCAGCACCAAGTCGCCAGGGCCGACGCCGAGGGCGACGCCTTTGGCTGCCATCTCCTGCAGCTTTGGAGGCCCGGAGAGGATCTTCTGGGCAGGGACGGGAAGGGAAGCGAGGTCGAGCGGGGCGATCATTGTTTTTCTCGGGGTGCCACGTTGCCGAGGATAGCGCTGGGCATTATTCTCCCCCGAGCCCTGGCCAAGCAAGCAGGGCGACGAACGCAAACGACGATTGGCGAGCTTGAACGCCGCCGAAGGAGAGCTGAACGATGGGGATCATGGACTTCGTGAAGGGCGGCGTGCGCGAAATGATGATCGCGCGGCCCGATCAGCTGAAGCACCTCATCGTCTACAAGCACCCCGACCAGAACATCCCGTTCTGGTCGCAGCTGACTGTCGACAGCGACGAGTGCGCCCTGTTCTTCAAGGACGGCGTCTATCAGGGTTGGCTTCCGGCCGGTCGGCACACGTTGCAGACGCAGAACATCCCGTTCTTGAACAACCTGGTGAACAAGTTCACCGGCGGCGACGTGTTCATCGCCGAGATCTTCTTCGTGAAGACGCAGCCGATTCGTAGCGTTCCCTTCGGCGGCAAGCTCGAATCGATGGAGGACCCGACCCTGTTCGAGTTCGTCACGCCGCGCGTCCACGGCGAGTTCTCGATGGTGATCACCGATCCGGTGCGCTTCGTCATCGGCTATCACGGCCAGGCCGCCGGCTCGAACGACAACGACGTCACCACCGACTGGATCAAGCGCCTGTTCTTCATGAGCGTGAAGACGGTGATCGGTCAGATGTGCGTGCAATCAGGCCGCTCGCTGCTGAACCTCGGCGGCATGACCAGCGAGCTGGCGGGCCGCATGGTGCAGAGCGCGCCGAACCTCGCCGACATCGGCGTGAAGATCCTGCAGATCGCCGACTTCAACATCAACTTCTCCCCCGAGGACGAGAAGATGTTGCGCGAGGCCAACAAGAAGCGCGCAGAGGCCCGCCGCAACATCGCCGTCACGCAAGACACTGTCGCCGCCAAACAGATGGAGCTCGATCAGAAGTTCGGTCAAGACGCGCGCTACGTCCAGCAGCTGGCCGGCAACTACAACAACTACGCCGCCGGCCAAGCGATGATGGGCGCAGGCGAGGGCATGGCCAAAGGCGGCTCGAACTCTGGTGTTGCCGGTCTCGGCGCACAGATGGCGATGGGCGTGGGTATGGCCAACATGATGGGCGGCGCTGCTGGCATGGGCGGAATGGGCCCCCAGCCGCAGTTTCAACAGCCCGCGGCGGCGGCTGCACCCGCAGCGGCTTCGGTGGAAGATCGCCTGGTGAAGCTGAAGGGCCTGAAAGACAAGGGCCTCATCTCCGACGACGACTTCAACAAGAAGCGCGACGCCATCTTGGCCGACATTTGATTTCCCGGGGGCTGTCGCCAGCCCCCGCCCCTTCGCGTTGCGATGGGGCCCCACCCCAAGACGCTGCGCGTGGGGCCCCAGCCCCACTTGCTTTCGATTGGAAAGCTGGTCGCTGCTGAGGGCAAGCGGGGCTGGTGCCCCACCCCAAGACGCTGCGCGTGGGCCCCAGCCCCACTTGCTTTCGATTGGAAAGCTGGTCGCTGCTGAGGGCAAGCGGGGCTGGTGCCCCATCCCAAGACGCTGCGCGTGGGGCCCCAGCCCCAGTTGGTTTCGATTGGAAAGCTGGTCGCTGCTGAGGGCAAGCGGGGCTGGGGCCCCGCGCGCAGCGGCGAGCGCGCCCTGGCGCGAGCCGACTCGGGGGTGGGGCCCCGATCGCGATTCACTCGCGTCGGGGCGGGGGGCTTGAAAAGCCCCCCGAACAAACTAACGATCGATTCGGTCCGGTAAGTCGGCCACCACGTACGCAAGTACGGCGGTGGCCGCGACGTTTTGGGCGAGCGCGTCGGGGTCGACTTTGTCGAGCGTGTCCGCGTCGGTGTGGTGGATGTCGAAATAGGTTCGGTGATCGGTGATCAACCCGAACCCAGTGACGCCACCTTTGACGAGCGGGATCAGATCCGCGCCGGAGAAGCCGCTCTCGACCCGCATGGCGTGGAGCGGTCTGAGTAGCTCGACCAGGTCTTTGGTGCGGGCGATGATGGCGTCGGCGCGCTCTTTTGGCGCTTCGACATTGAAGCCACGAGGCGCAAAGCCACCGATGTCGGCCTCGAACGCAGCGACGATCTTCGGGATCTCCTCTTTGTGCGCCTCGGCGTACCCGAGCGCGCCTTTGATGCCGTTCTCCTCGTTGGTGAACAGCACCACACGGATGGTGCGGCGTGGTCGCAGGCCGAGCCGCTTCAGCTCGGTCAGCGCTTGCATCACCATCACGCAGCCAGCGCCATCGTCGTGCGCGCCTTGTCCGACGTCCCAAGAGTCGATGTGCGCCCCGATGATCACCATCTCGTCGGGCTTTTCGCGACCCACGAGGTCGGCGATCACGTTTGCGCTCGGCGCATCCGGCAACGTCTTGGCGCCGAGCTCGAGGCGAACCTTCACTTTTTGGCCACTGTCGATCAGACGATGAATGTGTGAAGCGTCTTCCGTCGTCACCGCGGCGGCCGGGATCTGCGGCACGCCGGCTTCGTAGTTCGTACCGCCCGTGTGCGGCGTCTTCAAGCTATGCGCCGTGACAGAACGGATCAGCATCGCCTTGGCGCCGAGCTTGGCTAGAGCCGTGGGCCCCCTCGCTCTGTACTTGGCGACGTCCCCGTAGCCAGCGCCCTTTTCTTCCGAGTAGCTCGCCATGGGTACGTCGAAGAGGACGATCTTGTCCTTCACCTCGGCGGCTCGCTTTTCCAGCTCGTCGAAGCTCGACATCACCACCACCTCGGCTTCGAGACCGCCCTTGGGTGTCGCCACTGTGCCGCCGAGGCCCAGGATCACCAGCGAGCGCTGCTCCGGCGCAGTCATCGACGCCGACTCTCTGCCGCGCACCCAATGCGGCACCATCACCTTCTCGGTGTGGACGTTCTCGTGGCCGTCTTTCTCGAGCACGCCTCGCGCCCACTCGATCGCGCGGTCGAGCGAAGCCGAGCCGGAAAGCCTGTGCCCGATGCGGTCGGTCAAGAAGCGCAGATGTTCGAATGCTTCGTGATTCTTGGTCGCCGCGTCGATGATCTTCGCGGCCGCGTCGGCGTAGGCCGTCTCGATCGGGCCTTTCGGCGCGCGCTTTGGTGCGGCTTCGGTGGCGCTTGTCGCTGGCGCAGCGTCGGGGCACCCCGGCACTGGAGCCGCCAACTCGGGCGGCACCGACAGCGAGCATGCCGCCACGCCAAAGAGCAGCGCGAGCAGCTTGCGCCGACTCATTTGTTGCGTTCGACGAAGTTCTTGATGTCGTCGATCACGATCTTGTCGACGTGGCCGGGCTTCTCGTACTCGCTGGGCACTGAAGGGCCCTCGCCTGCGATGAACGGATGATTGAGCTTCGGGTACACGCGGAGCTCGACGTCTGGGCGGCCCGCCAGCTCTTTCTTCCACAGCTCGAGCTCGTCTTTGACGGTGACTTGATAATCGCGTCCGCCGTTCAGAAATAACAGCGGCTGCTTGGTCTTCTTCGCGGTCGCGATCGCGTCGTAGCTCTGAAAGCTGAGCCAGTACGGCGCCGGAACATTGAGCGGTAAATCCGTCTTGGGGGTCTTCGGATCCAGATCTTTTTTCTGCGCGCGTTGGACCTTTTCGCGAACGTTGTCGATCTGCGCTTGTTCGAGCGGGCCAATCTTGCCGTCGTCCACCTTCGCCAGGTACTCGTACTGGGGCACCAAGAGCTCGAGCATGTGCCGCGCGTTGCCGGCGAGTGAGATTCCGCCGCGCACCTCTGGGTTCTGCTCCAAGAACCAAGGGATCAGCCAGCCGCCCTGGCTGTGGCCGGCGATGAAGATCCGCTTCGGATCGATGCCGGGCTGCGTCTTCGCGAACGCGACCGCCATGGTGACGTCGTCCAAATATTCTTCTTTCACCGTGATGTCGTCTGGCTTGATGGCGAGCGCCTGCATGTGCAGCGGCCGCTTGTCCCAGCGCAACACCGCGACGCCTTGACTGCCCAAGCCCTCGGCGAGATCGCGAAACGGTCGGTTCGGTCCGATCGACTCGTCTTGGTCGTTCGGCCCCGAGCCGTGCACCAACAGCACGACAGGGAAGGGGCCGGCGCCCTTCGGCAGCACCAATGTTCCAGGCAGCGCCATCGCGCCAGTGCCGACCTTCAGCTCGGTCGCCGTGAGCTTGGCGCTGTCGACGTAGGCCGGGGGATCGTACGGCGGCTTCGGCTTGTCGAAGAACACCCCGTAGAGCAAGGGATCGCGCGGCTTGAATCCGAGCTTCACATTGAGCGAGCCTTTCTCGAAGACGCCCTTCACTTGCACGCCCAGACCTTCACCACGCGGGCTCACATCCACGCCGGCGATTGATTTGAGCGCGCCGATTGTAGCGGTCGATTGCTCCCACGAGCTCTTCAGCTGATCTTCGCTCAGTGCTTTCGCCACCTCGGGACCAAAGCGCGCCGCAGCCGCCTTGAAGTCGGCCCGCCCGAGCTCTTCGACGAAAGCTTTGCCGACCGCGCCTGGGTCGACGTTTGCTGCCGCGACTGCGCGATCAGTTGCGCTGCCGCTCGTGGTGGCGGCGGCGCTCGTGACTGCGCTGCCGCTCGCTCCCGGAGCCGACCCCGAGCTCGCGGGTGCACCGTTCGCCGTTGTCATTTCGTCCCCGCAAGCTGCCAGAGTGACGACTAGAACCACACGGCAGAGCTTCATCATCCGCGTGAGCAAACCACAAAACGGAACCGGCGACCCTCCTTGAAGGTCGCCGGCTCGTTACTCGTGCTACGAGCTCCTCGCGGAGCCGTCAAATCAGGGGCCGCAGCCAGGAGCCGCAGCAGCGGCGCCACCAGCAGCAGCCGGACGCGGCGGGGGCCCGCTCAGCTTGTTCTCGCAGCCGGGGAACTTGTTCTTCTCGCAGATCTTGTTCTTCACCGTCTCTGCGTCGACGCCGGAGAACTTGTACTTGCCGTTTGCGATCCAGGTCGGGCTCGAGCCAATGCCGGCAGCTTTGGCGAACTCGAACGACTTCTTGAGCAGGGCCTTGCCCTCATCACCCTCGAAGCACTTTTGGATGACGGCGGTGTCGATACCCGTTCCGCCGCCGGTGCAGGACTGCCAGTTGGCGCTCTTGTAATCCTTGTTGCGGCACCAGATGTAATCCATGTACTTGTAATCGGCCGGGTAGTGCTGAATGGCACAGGCTTCGCGGATGTCTTCGTCGACTTCCGGCTGACCGTGCATCGAGGTGAGACCCTTGGCGTCGTCGTGGTTGCCGATGAAGTGAATCTGGAAGTCGAGCTTCGTCTTCGGGTCCGCTTTCTTGAAGTTCTCGATGACCTCTTTCATCGCGTCCATGCCCTTCACGCCGTAGGGGCACTGGGACATGACGAATACTTCGATCTTGCCGGGCTCTTCCGGACGGCACTGCATGGTGGGCTTGCACTCGGCGAGGTCGCAGCCGCCGCTGTCGGCGCAGGCGGGGTTCCAGTCGCCGGTAGCAAGCACTCTGTACGCGCCGGCTTCTTTGATGCCACGGCTGAAGGCGGTCTTTGCGTCGTTGTCTGCGTCGAGCGTCTTGTCGAAGACCACGGCGGGCAGGTTGGAAGGCTTGATGCTCTCGTAGAGCTTCTTGCCTTCGGCGTCGGAGTAGTCGACCGTCTTGATCACGGGGTTCGCGACCTTTTGGCGGACCTGCTGCTCCATCTTCTTGGAGTCGCATTCGGTGCAGCGCTTGTCGGTGAGGAAGGTCACGTTGACCTTGGGCGATTCCGGGATGTCGCTGCAAGCGGCCGGCTTGGCGCCTTGGTACGCGCCGCAGATCGCCTTCATGAGGTCGGGACCACGACGGCCACCCTCGTGCTTCTTGCCACCGATGAAGATGGTCGGGCTGCCACGAGCGCCCTTCTCGGTCGCCTTCTTGAAGGAGGCGGTCATCAGGTCTTTGCCCTCTTGGCCGTTGACGCAGGCCGCCAGCTTGGCGCTGTCGATGCCGGTCTCGGCGCCACACGCCTCCCAGTTGGTCTGCACTTCTTTCATGTTCTTGTTCTGGCAGGTGATGAAGTCGTACCACTTGGGCGAGAGCTTCATTGCACAAGCCTGGGCGATGTTGCCCTTCACTTCGTTGGGGCCGTGCATGCTGGTCAGGTCGCCGGAAGCGGCGATCTGGCCGATGAACTCGACCTTGAAGTCGATGTCTTTGCCGAACTTGGTGACGACGTCTTTGAAGGCTGCCTCGGCTTGAACGCCGTACGGGCACTGGGACATGATGAAGAGCTCGACCGGCACAGCGCCAGCGTTGGCGGTGATGGAGCCTGCGCCATCAGCGGAAAGCGCTTCGGCGGTAGCGCCCGCGACGCCGCCGGTTCCTCGCTCGATCCCCCAGATGAGGATCATGCCTGCGATGAACGACAAGATGAACCCGACTACCGCAGTACCTTTGTTCATATTTCGATGCTCCACCCTCACCCTGGTCCACTTCGTCGCGTTGCGACGGCAGCCCGTAGGATTTGCAAATCAGCAGGATCTAAATCAATTGGCTCTGGGTGAAGGACCCCGATGGCCAAGGAATGCAACGTTCTAGCGCGTATCGGCCTCAGGCAAAGACCTTTTTTGCCGCCGTTCGGGGATCAGAGCCAATTCGCGCCGCCACGGATCAGGCGAAGCGGGACAAGCTTGGTTGTGCGCTCGGATTATCGACTGGGTTACAAAATAACTTACAAACCCGCTGGAACGCGCTGTTGCTCGGATGTGAACACCGACGCCGGTGGGTCTGCGTGATAGGCTGGCAACCCTGATGGGCCAACGCAGGCCGGACCCCATGGCCGGCACCATCCGCATGACGCCTGCGGGGCCCGCAGAAGGGCCGCCGCCTGGCTTCACGGGTACACAGGCCCCGCGCAAGCGGCTCACGCTCGATCTCTCGCCCGACGCAGACGAGCTCTTGGGCGTGACCTTGGGGGGGCGCTATCAGGTGCAAGCCGTGCTCGGCCAGGGCGGCATGGGCACCGTCTACCACGTGAAGCACGCAGTCTTGGGCCGCGCTTTCGCGCTCAAGGTCTTGCGGCGAGAGATCGTGGTCGACCCGGAGAGCGTGCGGCGCTTCATGCAAGAGGCGCGGGTCACCGCCAGCATCGAGCACGCGAACATGATCGAGGTGATCGACTTCGGCGAGGTGACCGAGGCCGAGCTGCCATCCTTGAAGCGAGCAAAGCAGCCCTATTTCGTGATGGAGCTCCTGCAGGGGGAGACGCTGGCCGACGTCATCGCCAGGCAAGGCTCCGTGGCGCCGGAGCAGGTGGCAGCTGTCTTCGCGGAGGTGGCCAGCGCCCTTTCGGCCGCGCACGAGCGGGGCGTGGTGCACCGCGATCTCAAGCCGGACAACGTGTTCTTGGTCTCGCTCGGCGCCGGCAAATGCCGCGCAAAAGTGCTCGATTTCGGCGTGGCGAAGCTGCTCTCGGGCGCCAAGCTCACGCGCAAAGGCACTGTCTTCGGCACGCCGTACTACATGAGCCCGGAGCAAGCGTCGGGCGGCGATATCGACGGCCGCGCCGACCAGTATGCGCTCGGCGTCGTGATGTACGAGGCGCTCAGCGGGCGCGTCCCGTTCGATGACGACAACCACATGGGCGTGATGACCAAGCACATCTTCGCCGAGCCAGAGCCGATTCAGGTGGTGGTGCCCGACCCAGCTCGGCTGGGAGCGCTCGGGCCTATCGTGATGCGCTGCCTCCAAAAACGAGTCGAGGCGCGCTTCGCGACGACTGCCGAGCTCGCGGCCGCGCTGTCGGCGCTCGCTGGCGGAGGCTCGGCCGCCGTCTCGGCGCCCAAGCCTGGGACGCTCTCGCTAAGAGCGCCAGATTTGGGCGAAAAAGGACAGCTCGGTCGCGTGTTGCCCACGATCGTCGATACCCCGGGCGGGCGCCCCGTGACGTCTTCGAGAGCCCGACTCTTCGGCGTGGTTGCCGGGCTGCTCGCAGTTATTGCGGGCGGGCTCGGTGTTTTGGTCATGGCGCAGTCGAGCTCTCCTGCGCCCAAAGATGCGGCGTCGGCAACCGCGGAGCGCCCGGCAGTCACTTCGGCCGCAGCGGTATCGAGCCAGGCGGCGACGGACACTGCTGCCGCGGTTGCCCCCGGGTCCGAGGCAATATCGGCATCTGCCCTGCCATCCGCCCAGCTTCCGACGCCTGCCGCCAGCGCGTCGGAGCGGCCCAGTACCGGAGGCGGGGGCCAGCGGCGTCCGACGCCCTCCGGCGGGGCTTCGATTCGGCCCGCGCCGACCACTGCGAAGACCGTCGATCCCAACGTCTGGTGACGTGCGCTTGACATGACAGCCAGCGGCTCGCCACGATGCGCCGCAAGTGGCCAAAAGGCAGCTCCTACTCGTCGACGGAGACCCGCGATCGATTCGCGTGCTCGACGTGAGCTTGCGCAAGGCTGGCTTCAGCGTCACCACGGCGCTCGACGGGACCGATGCGCTCGTCAAAATGGAGCATTCGCAGCCGGATCTGTTGATTACAGAGACGCGCCTGCATGGCGGCATGGACGGCTACGGTCTCGTGCGCAAGCTGAAGGACCGCGGTGACTGGGCCCACATCCCGGTGCTCTTCCTCGCCAGCCAACGCTCGATCGAGGACAAGATTCGTGGGCTCGAGCTGGGCGTCGAAGACTACCTGACCAAGCCGATCTTCGTTCGCGAGCTGATAACGCGCATCAATTTGATCTTTGCGCGTCGCACTCAAGAAGGCATCGGCTCGACGCGAGCGACCTCGGGCGGCGGTCGCACGCGCTTCGCCGGGGCGCTGGCCGACATGGGCGTGGTCGATCTGATGCAGACCTTCGAGGTGAGTCGCAAGAGCGGCATCGTCCACCTCGTGAACAACGAGACCAACGGCCAAGCGAAGATTTTTTTTCGCGATGGAAAGATCATCGATGCTGCGATGTGGCCGAAGGGCGAGCCGCAACCGACCGCCGACAGGCGCGCGCCTGGGTACCTCATCGGCGAAGAAGCCATCTATCGCACGTTCATTTGGAGCGACGGCTCCTTCGAGGTCGAGTTCTGCAAAGTCGATGCAGAGGACGTGATCGAGTCGTCGACGCAGGGCCTCTTGATGGAGGCCATGCGCCGGCTCGACGAGTGGCAGCGGCTGCTCGAAGTATTGCCTCCGCTCAGCTCTGTGTTCGAGGTCGATTCGGAGGAGCTGCTCAACCGGCTGAGCGAGATCCCCGACGAGCTGAACGGCATCTTGCGACTGTTCGACGGCAAACGCACCTTGATGCAGGTCGTCGATTCGTCACCGTTCGAAGATCTATCGACGCTCTCGACAGTGTCGAAGCTCTACTTCGAGGGCCTGCTGGTCGAAGCGAGCAGCGCCGCCGACGAAGAGATGGTCCCCAGCACCGATTCGATCGCGCCGGCTCCCGTCGTCACACGCGCGCCGCTCGAGAGCATCGTGCCGGCCCCAGAGGGCAACTCGGAGAAGCCGCCCGCCGTCACGCCGCGGCCCTTACCACCGTCGTCGATGCCGGTGATTCCGTTGGCGCCTCGGTTGGGCACGCCAGCCGGAGGGGTGCCATCCGTCAGAAGCTCGTCGTTGTCGTCTTCCTCCGTGCCGGTGGTGTCGTTTCCGGCGCGCCCAGTTCCTCCTCCGCCCAGGCTCATCGCGGCGCCAGCTGATCTGGGGGTGCCCGCCAGACCCCCGGCGGCGCCCGTGCCGGTTCCGCTTCTTCTTCCCGCTCCGGTAGTCGTTCCGGTAGAGGTCGACTCGCCGTCGACACTCTCCAGCTCGCACACGGCGGGGAGCGTGCGGGGCGAGCACGCGGTGTTGGTCGAGCACGCGGTGTTGGTCGACGCGGTGTTGGTCGAGCACTCGGTGTTCGACCCGCCGCCCAAAGCCGCGCCCGCGCCCAGCATCTCGGTCGCCGAAGACGCAGACGACGACCTCGACGACGAAGACGAGGACAGCGGCGACGAGGACGACGAAAACGACAGCTCGCCTGCGCCTGAGAACGAGATCGGAGATGGTGCCGACAAGTGGGCGAAGACCGACGCGTCGCTGTTCGCACAAGGCGGCGACGGGGCACCTGACCACGTAGATGAGCTCGACGAAGCCGAGCCGCCGCCCGACCCCGCGCGCGAAGAGCGTCGCCGCCGCCTGATTCGTGTGGTGGCCATCCTGGTGGCGATCGCCGCGGCTGTGGGCTTGATCGGCATCGCCTCCAAAGATCGGCCGGAGCGTATCGACGCGTCGAAGCCTACGGCGGACGAGCCCCGTCCCCGTCCAACGGCGCCCGAGCTCACCGTCCCGGGCGGCACGACTGCGACCGACACTGTGACTGCGACGGCGTCGGTTCCGACAGCCAGCACGTCGAGTGGGCCTGTCGCATCGGCAACGGCTTCGGTCACGGCATCGACCGACGCGTCGAGCTCCGGAGCCCCCAAGCTCACCGGCACGCTGCCGACTGCCACGGTGACCACGACCACGACCGCGACCGCGACGGCCGCGACCACCAGCACCGAGCCTGAAGCTGGCCCCATCTCGACGCGCGCGATCCAGGCTGTGGGCGGTGCAGACAAGGGCAAGGCGATCTCGCTCACACGCCAGTGGACGAGCCAGTCTCCGGGCAGCGCGCAAGCTTGGTATTACTTGGGCGCGGCGCTGATGAGCGGTGGCCAGAGCGGCAAAGACGCTTTCAAGAAATGTGGCGAGCTAGCGCCCGCGGACTCGGATCTCGCCTCCGAGTGCAAGGCGCTCGGTCAGTAGCCAGAGCGCGCGCGATCAGGGCGCGCTGATCTCGAAAGTGAGCGTGATGTCGGTGGTGCCCGGCGCGATGTCGATCCGAGGCGCGACGTTTGCGGGGCGCTTCGACTTTTCATGGAGCGCCTCGATGTCCTGCGTAAGCTTGGCGACGCGCGTGCGGGAGAACGGTACGCCGAGCTTGAGCGCCGCGAGCAGCGGGGCGTATGCGCTTGGGTCGAGGCGGGCCTCGCCGCTCGTGAGCACGCGCTTCAGGCGGTGCACGGGCCCTTCTGTCACACGAAAGGTGACGTCGAGCCGTGCGCCGTCCTCGGCGAGCAGCGTGTCCGTCTCCACCTTCGCGTCGACCAGGCCGAGGTCGTAGAGGACGCTGGAGACGGCGAACGTGTTCCACTCGATCTGCGCCTCCGCCGCAGGTTCATTCACGGTGAGCCGCAGCGCCGCGCGCACCTCCTTTTCAGTGGCGACTTTGAGGCCCACGAGCGAGACGCGCGCGAGCAGCGCGCGGGGCCCTTCGTCGATGATGAACCGCAGTGCGGTCTCTTTGGTGCCGCGGCCCGGGATCGACGCCTGTACGCTGGCGCGCCGGTAGCCGGCATCGATCAACGCGTCGAGCATGCGCTGTTCGCTCTTCTTCACCCAGCTGTGGTCCAAATAGTGGGGCGCGGTCAGCTCGAGCTCGGCGATCGACTTGCGGGCAGGCTCGCTGCTCACGCCGTCGAACGTCATGCTGCTGACCGTCGCGCGCGGCGTCAGCTCGAACACCAACGACCGTTCGCCGTTGTCTTCTTCGCGCGCGACCAGGACGTCGTCGTAGGTGCCCAGCGCGAAGATGGCGGCGATGTCGCCCTCGACCACGCGCGCGTCTTCGGGCTTGCCGGCGATGCTGCGGAGGCTGCTGCACACGGCGCGGTCTTGCTCGCCCCGCAAGAGCACACGCGCGATGCCGACGCCTTCGGCGCGTGAGCAGACGATGCCGGGCTCACTCTCGGGGTCGGAGGGCTGGGCGGCAGTTGGCGCGGACGGTGGGGAGACGTGACAACCCGTCAGCGCGAGGCACGCGCCCAGAAGAGCCCACTGCAATTTCAAAGTCGCTCCTCGATGTGAACGGCTCTGCGTAGCTCGCTGACCAGGTCGCGTTCGACTGCGACCGACTTCTGGCGCTGCTCAGCCGGGCTCAGCTTGGCGAAGCCGGCGACGCGCTTCCCGGTTTCGTAGGACACCAGGCGCGCGACCATGAGCTGCTGACGGGTACTGCGGCGGTACTCGGCCTCGTCGTAACCCAGGCTCGGCAGCTCGGCGAGGAGCTCTTTCACCGTGCGCTTGTTCGAGCTGGCGACCTCGACGATGGCGCGGTCGACCTCTTCGACGGTCGCGGTGAAGCGAGCCGCTTCGGCCGCCTTCACGAGCACGCGTGTGTCGATCATCTGGCGCAGGGTGCTCTTCTCCAGCGCTTCGAGCGCTGCCTTACGCGCGTCGGCGTCGAGCCCGTGACGCGCGCCGAGCTCTTTTCGATAAGGAATCAGCTCGCGATCGAGCGCGCTCTTGGTGATGCACGCGCTGTCGACTACGGCGACGATGCGGTCGACCACAGTGCGTGTCTTCTTTGCCTGCGCGTCGCCGGCTGAAAGCAGCCCGAGCCCGAACGCGAAAAGAGCGACGCCCTTGCGGGTGAGGTTCATCGACTTACTCACTTTCAATCGTCGTAGCGCAGGGACAGCAGCAGATCGGTGACCCTCTGTTGGCGCGGGCGATTGCCGAGCACCTTGGCCGCGCGCGCTCGAATCTCCGCGGTGCTCCGTGTCGGGTGCGCGACGATCAGAGGGACTTCGGAGTCTTTGCGCGACGGGCTGCCATGCCACGAGCGGTACGGTGACGCGAAATAGTATCGGTCAGCGACGTTGTCACGCTCGGCGTTTGCAGCAATCAAGATCACGTCGCCCGCGCGATTTCCGTGCGGGCCGACGGCGAGATCTCGCATGCGCGCATCGAGCTCGACATAGCTCTTGTGCGGGTGGGCGGCCAGGTACTCGGGGATGGGGACCAGCCTCTTCCCGTCGTATACTTCGAACGCGCGCGGCAGCGCCGGTGGGGCGACGGGGCGGCGCGCGAGCACCAGCTCGAGCGTGCCTTTCATGCCGGCACAGCCGGCGCCGTGCTCGTTGGCTTGATAGAAGCCGTTCGCCAGCTCGAGCACGTCTTCTTCGAACCGCGGTGGCTTCTTCCAGTCGCACACGTCACCCTTCAGCGGACACGTGGAGCGGTCTGCCGCGTAGACGTAGGCAGTCGCGCCCTGATAGGCGAGCACGGCTTGAAAGTCGGCGTCCTTGGACACCTTTTGTTTGAACTCACGCACCCGGAAGCCACGCGCCTCGAGCACGCGCGGCGGGTCGTCGTCGCCGTCGGTCGCCAGCGCGTGTCGGTCGTCTTTGAGCACCTCGGTGTGCCCGTGGTCGGAGGTGATCACCACCCAGCGATTGTCGAGTAGGCCGAGCTTCTGCATGTCTCGTTCGAGCGTGGCGATCGCCGGGTCGAGCACCTCTCGCAGGTAGGCTCGACGAGCCGTCTCGGGGCCTTCGTCGGCGATGTGGCCGTAGAGATCGGTGCCGGAGAGGTACACCGTGAGAACGTCCGGCAAGGTCACGTTTTTCTGGTTCAGTGCGTCGCCGACGACGTCGACCACCTCTTTGTCGAGCGTCTCGAAGTCGAATCGGCTGGCCTTGTTTTCGCCGAGCTTCTCGACCATGCCGCGCAGCTTGATCTCGAAGGCCTTGGCAAGGACGGTGCGGTCTGCGACGAACAGCACGTCGGCGCCTGCATACATGTGATGCAGCGCGACCCAGATCAGGACGTCTTCGTCGCGCTTTCGCATCTGCTCGTAGACGGTGGGCGCCTTCAATACGTGGTTGCAGTACTCGTCGCTGGTGAAACACGCGAGCGTCGGCGCGGCGTCGTGGAAGGTGCCTGGGATGGGCGCCGTGAAGGTGCGCGTGTCACGCTCGAAGAACTCGTTTCCAGCCATGCCGTGGTACGCCGGTCCGACGCCTGTGAGCACACTGGCCCACGCCGGCATGGTTGAAGACGGCATCGTGGCGATCAGCGAATCGTCGAAGTGTGCATGCGGAAACGACTTGCCATCTCCGCCGACCAACTTTGCGAAGCCCGGTAGCTCACCAGCGCGCAACATCTCGTAGAGCATGAAGCGATCGACGCCGTCGATCGGCAGAAACAAGATTCCGGGGCGGCCCATCGACGAGCGCTGGGCCGAGCCCTCCGGCCGCTCTCGAAGCGTGCGCGAGTCGTCGCTGAGCGAGAGGCGCGCGACCTGCTCGAAGGTCGCGCAGCCGGCGATCGACATCGTCAGCCAAGACGCCAACACGAACCCTGCACTTCGTCGCAACAGGTCAGCGGGTCCCAATTGCGCCACCTTTCTCGACGTAGCGGCGCGTGATGTCGTGCCTGTACTCGAACAGCTTCTGCAGACTGCGGCGGGCGAACCAGCTGCCCCCGACGCGGCCTAGCAAGCCGAGCGGCAGCTCGTAGTCGATCTCGTCTCGCAGCGTCGAGCTGTCAGGGCCGTCGGGCGTGACCACGTGTTTGTGCAGCCAGTACGCGAACGGGCCTTTCACCATCGTGTCGGTGAAGGAGCGGCCGGGCTCATAGGCGACATGCTCGGCCTCGATGTTTTGCCAGATGGGGCCGACTCGGGTTCGCAGACGGACGCGCGTCCCCACCGCCAGCGAGGTCGGTGGCTGGATGATCTCGGTCTTTTGCCACGGCGGCGTCAGTAGCGCGAAAGCGTCCGGTCGTTCGTGGAAGCCAAACACCGCTGCGGCGCTGGCATGAAATTGGCTTTCTTTTACAAAGCGCTGCATTGAAAGGCGACTTTTGGCATTTTCAAGCGCCGCCGTCTCGCTCGTCAGGCTGGGGATGCGCTGGCCGTAGGTTCTGGCCATGGGCCCATGCTACCGTCCAGCGCTCCATGAGCCAGACCCCGGCCTTACAAACCCCGGCTTGGGACACGCTCGATGACGATGCCCTGTTCGCGGCGGTTCTCGCCCGGCGGGGCGCGGGCCAAAACATCGACAGGCCGCTCGCGCTACTTCTCGAGCGCTGGCGCCGCCCGGCCATTTACGTCATCCGCAGAATTCAGCAGTCGTATCGGCGCGGCGTCGAGCACGACCAAGAAGAGCTGTTTCAAGACGCCGCCTGCAAGCTGCTCGAGCGCGGGCTCGATCAATATCGGGGCGTCACTGCCGACGATGCCGGGGGTACGCGCGCCTCGTCCGCTCGCACGTTTTTCCTCCGCATCGTCAAACACACGGCGATCGACCAATACCGTCGCCACCACGAAGAGCTCGCAGCCGGGGCCAAAGGCGGCGAAGACGAGCCTGAGACGCCGCTCGCCGAAGTCCAGCTCTCCGTCGAAAGAGCGCGCCGTGAAGCCGAGCGTGACGACGCCAGTGAGCTCTACTGGCGGGCCTTTGCGCGCCTTCGCGAAGAGCACCCGAACGAGGCTGTCGCCTGGCAGCTGTACCACCACGAAGATCTCGACGATCATGTCGCTGTCGCGAAGGCGCTCGAGATCACCGTCGTCAACTCTTACAAACGCATCAGTCGCGCACAAGCACACTTGCGCCTGTATTTGCTCGAGCTCCGAGACGCCGGCTCCGGCTCACCCTGAGCGGCGTTCGCCTCACCGGATCTCCTGCGAAGAGAGCGCAATGTCCACCACCACCGCAGTCTTTTTCAGAAGGGAGGGGACGTGCCATGCCCCCGTTCACGCAGCGTCGTAGAGCGATCGATCAGCGCACCGCCGAGCTCGGCGGTAAAACCCCGGCGACGATTATGGTCGCCTGTGGAGAGGTCCTCCGCATGAAAGAGCCAGCGAGCGAGAGCGCGCGTTCCGAAGCGGAAGGCGCGCTCGTCGTTTTGTCGCTCCAAGAAGTGGAGACCAGTCTCGCATCGGTGAGTGCAGGGGCCACGCGGGGAGAGCTGAAGCTCGCCATGAGCGACGCGTTCGAGGCGGCTTTTGCCGACGGCAGTGAAGAGCGAGCCTTGTATGGCGCGAGCGCCGTCGCGGGGCTGTTGGCGCGCGACAAGGTCGCTTCGCTTTGTGCCGCAGCGCGCGCGCGCCTCGCCTTGGGTAGCGAAAATTCGACGCAGAAGGCGCCTGCGAATGCGGCCTTGGCGCATCTAGTCAGCGAGATGACGGCCCTCGATGGCGAGCTCTCGCCGCAAGCCCGATCGTTGACCGGCATCAATCGCGAACGACGCCTCGAACGCGACAAGCTCACCCCGGAAGAGGGTGCCATTGCCTGGTGGTACGCGGCGCGATCCGATGAAGGTGACGATCGCTTGCTGGCCGCGCTTGGTGAGATCTCCCCTGCTGCCGGCGGTGAGTCGCTTACTGGGGCCGCACTGGCAGACTTGAAGGCGTCGGGACTGTCGAAGCCGACCCGAGGTGGCATCGAAAGCGCCCTGCGCAGGGTCGCGTTGGGGGCAGCCAGTCGCGGCGAGCGCGACTGGCTGACAGCGCGCGTCGCGGGTGATGCCGCGCTGCAGACGGCGCTCTCCCTCGCCGAAGACGCGAGCCTCGAAGAAGCGCCCGGCGACTGAGCGTTACCGGCGGCCAGGCGCGACGCTGGGCGCACCGAGCGGGATGATATCGTCGGGCTTGAGCAGGTACGCGAGCGCGGCGCCCGCCACGAAGCCGCCCACGTGCGCGAGCCACGCGACGTGGCTCTTGGGGTCGAGCATGATCACGAACTGCAGGCCGATCCATACGAGCAGGTACCAAGTCGCGCGCACCTTCAGCGGGATGATGAGCAGCACGACCCACAGCTTCACCTTCGGAAACAGCACGAAATAGGCGCCCATCAGCCCTGCGATCGCGCCCGAAGCGCCCAGCATCGGGCCCGTGTCGCCGATATTGCCGGCCCAGTGCGCCACGCCTCCTGCGACCGCAGCAGCCAGGTAGACCAGCGTGAACTTGCCGCGGCCGAGTCGGTCTTCGACGTTGTCGCCGAAGATCCAGAGGAAGTAGAGATTGCCGAGGATGTGCGGGATGCTGCCGTGAAAGAACGCGTGCGTCACGAGCGTGTGCACGTAGCCGCGCTCTGCGTTCGCAGGGACCAGCGCCACCCAGCCGAGCGCCGACGCGCCGAAGACGCCTATCGCCACCAGCTCGAGCACGAACAGCGCGATCAGCAGCGCGACCAAGCTGTAGATGAGAATCGGGCGCCGCTTGAGCGGGTGATACACCTCGATCGGAATGGTGGTCGCGAGCTGCACCAGAAACATCGCGACGATGCCCACCGTGCCCCTGCTTGCGCCGGGGCGCGCCTGGTGGGCGTGCGCTGCCTTGGTCAGGTCATCCAGGGCCGGGGCCTCGTTCGCGTCGAGCCAGAGGCCAAAACACACCGGGCAGACGTCTACCTCGAGCTCACGCTTCTCGAATGCCAGGTGATTGGCCCACATGCGACCGTGCCCGGAGGGGCAGCCGAGCTGGCTCGCGTACGGCGGTCTGGCGAAGGCTTCGGGCTTCCAGTTCTGCGGTGATGCCTGTTGCCCAATGGCGGTCTCGGCCTTTCCGAAGTCGATGAAGCTGCCGCCGCAGCGCGCGCAGTGGTCGATGTAGAGACCGTTCGGTTGGGTTGCGACGCGCATCGGATACGTGCAGCGGGCGCAATAACGACCCGAATAGGCAACGTGCATCGGCGCGAATGTTACGCGAAGCTGGTGTCCGTCGGCGAGGTCGACTCGCGCTGCGTCTCAACGCTGCGTGGCGCGCCGCACTCTGGGGTCGAGCAGCAACGCGACGACGTCGGCGAGCAACGTCGCGACGATGACCGCCGCCGCAGAGACGATCGTCACGCCGACGACCGCTTGTGCGTCGCGCGCTTGGATGGCGTTCACGGCGAGCTCGCCCAGGCCCGGCCAGCGGAAGAGCTTTTCGGTCACCAGCGCGCCGCCGACCAGCGCTCCGAGCTCGAGCACGGTCAACTGCGCGACCGGTGAGATCGCGTTCGGCAGTGCGTGCGCGAGGGCGGCTCGCATCCGCGACGCGCCTTTGGCGCGAGCCGTGCGCACATAGGGCTCGCGCAGCGCGTCGCCGAGCTCGGCGCGCAACAAGCGCGTGAGCACGGCGGTGCCGTACAAGCCCATCGTGATGGCTGGCAGCACCAACGTCGACAGCTCGCCGGGGGTGCTCGCGCCTGCACCGTCGAGCGGGAGCAGCCCCAGACGGACGGCGAAGACGTATTGCAGCACCAAGCCGGTGACGAACGTGGGCGCCGACGAGAGCGCGCTGGTCGAAAGCACCACGGCTTCGTCCAGGCGTCGGCCCCGATGTATGCCGGCCAAAGTCCCGAGCCCGATCCCGAGCACGAGCTGAACGAAAAGCGCGGCCGCGCCGAGCTCGATCGACCGCGGCAGCTTCTTTTCGATCAGCTCGAAAACGGGCTTTCGGTAGCGCACGCTGGTGCCCAGATCGATGTGCACCCCGAAGAGACCTCCGCACGAAGCGTGGCCGTCGGGCGCGGGCGTCTTGTCGTCGTCGTCCAGCGCCGGGCCGCGATGCACGAGCCGCTGGAAGAAACGAACGTATTGCTCGTGGAGCGGACGATCGAGGCCGTACACCTGCTTGGCGCGGGCGACGTCCGCAGGCGAGGCGTTGGGCCCGAGCACGACGCTTACCGGGTCACCTGGCAAGAGCGCCGTCATCAACCACGCGGTCGAGGTGACCCCCCACAGGATCAAGAGCGACAGCGCGAGTCTGCGAAAGACAGCGGAGAGCAGCCGCTTCATGGAGCCCTCGCCCAGCGCTGCGACTCGCTTTCAAAGAGGTGCAAGCCGAGCGCGCCTGCCTTCGCGTCGGTCGGTCTCGATAGCGCCAAATAGGTGCGTGTGAAGTCCATCGAGCTCACTGCGTTGGGCTCGTATCCGAACAGCCAGGGCGCGCGCACCTCGACGGTGCGGGGGCTCGTCGTCGGTACCCACGGCGCTTCTCGGATCACGATTTGCTCGGCCTCTCGAAGCAGCGCAGCGCGGGCTGTCGGGTCCGTCTCGCGACGCGCTTTGTCGATACAGGCGTCGAGCGCGGCGTTCTGAAAGGCTGCATAGTTTTGCGTCACGTCGCCGATCGACGAGCTCACCAAGTTGGGGTCGAAGAAGGTGATCGGGTCCGGATAGTCGGCTTGCCAACCAGCCCAACCCATTGTCGTTCGGCCGCGGCGCTGTGTTTCTGCGCTGTACGCGGCGTTCGTCAGTAGGCGCAGCCGAATGCGGATTCCAACGCGTGCTAGCTGCTGCTGGTAGATCTCCGCGGCCACTTGTTCGAACGAGTCGGGCACAGTGACGTAGTCGATCTCGTGCGGGTAGCCGCCACGTTTGCTGATGGGGTCGAAGGCGAAACCCGCCTCGGCCATCGCCTCCAGCGCCAGCCCGAGATCATGGTGACGGCCGCGGACGTCGTCGGGACGCCCGGGCACACCTGCCGGCACGACACGGTCGAGCGCGACAACGTCTGGGCGGAGGCGTGTGAGCACGCTGGGATCGACGGCAAAAGACACGGCTCGCCGCAACGCGACATTGTCGAAGGGGGGCTTCTCCGTGTTCATGAAGATGGCGCTCACCCGCATGTTCTCGACCAAGTTCATGTGCGCGTGGTAACGCGGGTCGGCACGAAACAACGCTGCGTCGCTCGACAAGAGCTCGCGAACCAGATCGAGCTCGCCGCGCTCGAAGCGGTAGCGTTGCGCTTGCGGCCGGATGTTGAACAGCATCTGAATCCCATCCAAGTACGGAAGCTCCGGCTCGAAGTAGAGCTCGCTGCGCACGAGCTCGAGCCCCCTTTCTGGGTCGAATCGAGCCACGCGAAACGGCCCCGCGCCGCAGAGCTCGGTGTCCTGGGTCGCCTGTGTGTCCATGGGTGTGGAGGGGCAAACCGGCGCGACGAACGCCAGCGACAGCAAGCTGGGGAGCACGCCGTTGGGCTGGTTCAGACGCACGACCAAGGTCAGCTGACCCTCGGTCGTGACGCCAGCGAGCTCCGTCGCTTTGCCATTGCGATAGGCCTCGTACCCGACGATGTCGGCGTAGTTGTGAGCGCCGGGAGAGGCGACGCCTGGTCCGAGCGAGCGTTCGAAGGTGCGCTTGAGCGCTGCGGCATTCAGCGGCGAGCCGTCTTGAAAGCGCACGCCCGGTCGCAGCGAGAGCCGCAGGGTGCGACCTGCGTCCGACCAAGCCATTTCGGTCGTCAGGCCCGGCACGAAGCGGCCGTGCTCATCGAGATCGACGAGCCTACCGAACACCAACCGTGCGACGACCGAGGCGCCCTCGTCCGCTGCCAGCGCTGGGTCGAGTGTGTGGATCGAATACGCAGTTGCGAGCCGCAAGGTGCCGCCTCGCGCCGGTGGTGGAGGCTCTGCGAAGCCTGGCGGCGGCGCGACCAGCTCGGCTCGGGGCAACGCGAGCAAGAGCGACAACCCGGCAGCGACCAGCGCGATGTCGAGCGGAAAGGGGATTCGGCGCGAAATCGGCTTCGCCTGCGCGGACCCGAGCTGAGTCAGCGCCTCGCCTAGACGGTGAAAGCCCAACGTCGCGAGCAAGATGCACGCGGCGGGCGCGGCGATCAAAAGCGGTCGCAGCACGATTAGACCCTCGGACTCGTGGAGCATGCGACCCCAGCTGGCGTCGGGAGGCGGCAAGCCGACCGTCAAATAGCCGAGCACTGCTTCGGCCAAGATCATCGACCCCACCAGACTCGTACAAAGCGCGATCGCGGTCGGCATCACGTTGGGCAGCACGTGTCGATACGCGATGCGCAAACGGCTCGCGCCGAGCGCGCGCGAGGCGGCCACGAAGTCGAGCTCGAGGACCACCAGCGCCTTGGCGCGCACGATGCGGGCCAGACCCGGAAACCCCGTGAGACCGAGCACCAAGATCATCGTGGGCACGTCGGTGCGACCGACCAATACGCCGACCGCAGTCACCAGCAGCAAGAAGGGGAACGCGAGCAACACGTCGACGATGCGCATCGCGATCTGATCGAAGATGCTCGCCTCTTTGCGTGCGGCCGCCGCGCCCACACCCACCGCGACGCCGACGGCCGTGGCGACCGCGCTGGCGAGCACGGCGATGCCGAGCGAAACCCGTGCGCCGGCGACTAGACGCGCGAGCTCGTCGCGGAACAGCGCGTCTGTTCCGAGCCAATGTTTCATCGACGCCGTCGCGGGCCCGCCGTCCGGCATGTCCGGTAGGGAAAAATCGCTCTCGTTCGGAGGCGGCAACAGCGGGCCGAGCAGTGTGGCCAGGACCGCGAACGTGAGCACGATGGCAAGGCCCACGCGCCCATCCGCGTTCTTGGTCAGCCTCGCAAGCCTCGCTCTGATCACCGCCGGCCTTCGAGAAACTGGCGCACGACCTTGAGAAATTGCGCTGGTTGCTCCTCCGCGGGCGAGTGACCGGCGTCCATGATTTCGAGCCGCGCATTGCTGAGCTCTTTGGCGAGACGCGAAGCGTGGGCGACGGGGAACAGCTTGTCATCGCGGCCCCACACCACCAGAGTCGGTGCGCGCACGCGACCGAGCCGCGCCACCAACGCGCGTGTATCGAGCGCCGCGCGCAGCGTGGCGTACGCGCTCTCGCGCGACGCTGGCGTGTTGAACTTGTCGTAGAACTCGTCGACGCGCGCTAGGTCGAACGGAATGCCTTTTTGAAAGACGTCGTCGCGATAATACGCACGAAACAGGCTGCGACCGTAGAGCTGCTTGAACAAGAAGGGGCCGATCACCGGGTAGAGGGGCAGCTTTGCTTTGAAGCCCAGCGGTGAAGCGTAGGCGAGCGAGTCGACGACGACCAAGCGGTTCACGAGCTCGGGATGTTGTGCCGCGAGCGTCAGCCCCACAGCGCCGCCCAGCGAATGACCCATCACGTGAACGCGTCCCACTTCGAACGCCGCCAGCAGATCGGCCATCGACTCGGCGAACGATTCGATTCCGTACGCGTAGCGCGCCGGGCTTGGTTTTTCGCTGTCACCGAAGCCGGGCAGGTCGGGCGCGATAACGTGGAACGACTCGCTGAGCGCGTCGAAGACGTCGTCCCACTCCGCGTGCGTGACGAGGAAGCCGTGGATCAAGAGCAGCACTTCCGCGTTGCCGCGCCCTGCTTCGAGCGCGCGGATTCGCGCATTGCGAACATTGACGTCGCGGATCTCGCGTCTCTGGCTGCGACCCTGCGTCACGCCGCGAGGGTAGTCCGAGGCCCAGGGCGAGTCGAATCGGGGAAGAACGCCGATTTCAGCAAAAACGGCTGTCCCACAATGCCTCGACAGCCTCGGACGGACGACATGTGCGACACGGTATGCAAGTGACCGCAAACGTTGCGTTTTTTCGGTGCGCTGCGTCGAGGAATTTTGTCCACAGCTAGGACAATCAATGTCTCAATTAGGTGCGAACGGCCGCCTAATACTGCAGCCCACGCGCGTTTGGCAATAAAACACAGGAGAGAAATTGACTGTATTCCATTCAGTAGAATATGGTCCGATGCGTTGAATGACACGCGGCATCGTCTCCCCGAGTAGGGGGGAGGAGACCTTGACCCAGATACCCGAAGCCACCCTCGAGCAGATCGAGAAGCAGCATGCTCGTGGGATCGCTTCGGTAGAAATTCTGAAGTTGTTCGACGACCACGGAATCAAGTTCAGCGAAGCGACACTTAGGAAGTACGTCCAGCTTGGGCTCCTGCCACGGAGCGTTCGAGTGGGTCGAAAAGGAAAGCACACGGGTTCGTCCGGGCTTTACCCAGTGACCATCGTTCGTCAGATCGGCGTCATCAAAACCATGATGGCCGACAGCCTCACCATCGAGGAGATCCAGCGAGAGTTTTTGTTCGTCCGAGGAGACATCGAAGAGTTAGAGCGCAAGTTGGGGACGATCTTCAAAACCCTCCGAGACTCCACGAAGCAACAACGGAGTGAACCCGCGGCACGGTCGATTACGGCCGACATCGGGGCGGCAGAGGCGATGGCCAAAGATCTCGTCGGCAAGCTTTCTCAGCTCGAAGATCGGCTCACGTTACAGGCCCGAACGGCGCGCCGCGCCGCGGGCTGATCCACCGGTAGCAAAACTTATCCGGCCTCGGCTCTGGCTCAGCAACGAATTGCTGAGCTCGAAGTTCGAGATCAGAACAACGTCGCGAAGCTCGCGGCGTACAGGCCAACGTGTAGGCGCCTTCCAGCGGACCGGCTTCCGCCGGGCGGCATCCATGCGCCACATCGAGAGTCATTCGGTTTCGGGAGGCAGCGCATGAGCAGCGAGAACGAGTTCGACAGCCACGTAGATCTGGAAGCAGCCGACGGCCAAACCACCGGCGACACTCTCGAAGAGCCTGTGATCGATGGTGCCCTGGCTCGCGTCGTGCGACCCACCGCCGACGCAGCCATCACACGGGAGCAGCGACGTTCGCGCCGCAAGCGTGAGGTCCGCGCACGCACCATCTCCGTCAAGCGCATGACCAAGCGCGAGCTGGAGATCGGCCGGATGCTGTATCCGGAGTCCGATTACGAGAAGCCGCGCACCCGCGAAGAGTGCCTCGACGCACCACGCCCGTGCCCTTTCGTCTCCTGCAAGCACCACTTGTTCCTGGATGTGTCAGCCCGCACGGGTGCCATCAAGCTGAACTTCCCCGATCTCGAGGTTTGGGACATGAACGAGAGCTGCGCGCTCGATGTCGCTGATCGCGGCGGCACCACGCTAGAAGACGTCGGCGCCATCATGAATCTCACCCGTGAGCGCATCCGCCAAGTCGAGGTGAAAGCCCTCGCCAAGCTGCAAGCGCTGCGCGACATGGAAGCGCTGCGCGACTACGTCGACGAAGGCCCGATCGGCAAGCGTCGCTTGCCCGTCATTCAAGCCAGCGAAGACGAGGACGAAGAGGAAGTCGAAGCCAGCAGCGATGACGAAGAAGTGGCAGAAACGGCAGCGGCCCGGGCCGCTCGTATTCGACCAATCATCGAAGACGCTGCCGAGTTCGACGGCATGACCTGAGGGCAACAAGCTCCCGACGAAAACGGCGCCCCCAGGCGCCGTTTTCGTTTTGTCCTGCCGGAGCTACTGCGGCCGCATGCTCGTGGGTGGGCAGATCAGGTGGCCTGGCGGAATGACGACGATCTTGGTGATCGTCGCCGGCACGAGTAGCAAGGGGCGACCGTCCGGCACCATCTTCGGATGCGCGGGCGCGCCCGCTGGAGGCTCGACGCGCGGGGCCTCGACACCGCCCGCGCACGGGATGGCCTCGAAGGTGGCGGTCAGTGTGTCTCCCTCGACGGTCAGCGCCTCCAGATAGGCGCTGGGCAGGGGAATTCCGACGATGTGCTGGTGAGAGCGTTCGATTTCGATGGCGCTCGATGAGACGTCGCAATCTGCGCGAAAGGGTGGCAGGTCGCGCTGCCGGGTGTAAACGCGCGCCGGCGTTTGGTCGAGCATCGGCCCGGCTTTTCCCACGACTGCTGGGCAGCCAGCGCGCGGCGTGATGTACGTGAGCGGGAGCCGCAGCGGACCCGGGTCACGCGGCGGAGCCTGCATTGCGCAAGGAGTACACTTCGGCGCCTGGAGAACGTGATTCTCGGACTCATGCACGCATTGGCAATCTCCTCCTGTGGTGTAGGAGTACGTGCCGCTCGCCAAAGACCCGCAGAACGTTGCGGGCGCCCCATCGGCCGAGAATCGCAATGCCTTCCGCTCCGCTTCCGTGATGGGGTGGCACTCGAGCGTCCGAGGCGAATCGTCACGCAGAGCGGACCCGGAGCTCGCACTGGCACAGCCAGTCAGTGTCCCAACGAAACAGACGGCGAAGACGCTGCGCCTCACAAGACAGCCACGCTGCCGGAGCCCTCGACGACCCGATAGCGATTGCGCACCTCGGCGCCGCTGATCGCCTCGACGGCGCCGTTCGGCCAACGGATCTCGATCTCGTCGACTTCGCTGGCGTCACCCAAACCGAGGTGAACGATGTGCGACTGCTGCAGGTGGTGCCCTCCACCTGCTTCGAGGTCGCGAATTCGCGTCACGCCGTCCGTGGTGACCGATACGCGCGCCCCGACTGCGTCGCGGTTACTGCTGGTGCCGACAAGCTCCAGCTCGAGCCACGCATTGTCGCTACCGACCCGGTTTTCGTAGAGGTGCACAAACTCCGGGCCGATGCCTTCGGCGGCCAACAGATCCAGGTCACCGTCCTCGTCGACGTCGCCCCACGCGATGCCCACCGCCAGGTGCACGCGTATGCCGACCTCGTAGGTGACGTCGACGAAGCCGGCGTCGCGGTCGTTGCGGTAGAGCCTCGCGAAATGTGTGGGGTACAGCGATGAGACGTACAGATCGAGGTCGCCGTCGTTGTCCCAGTCAGCGAAGGCTGCGTTGACGTCGCCTTCGTCGTAAATCACGCCGAGCTCTTCGCGCCGATCGACGAAGTCGAACATCGGTGAACCCTGGTTGAACAAGAACTGGCTGGTGTCGGCCCACGGCTGCGTGCGGGGGTGGGAAAGATTTGCGATGAAGGCGTCGATGTCGCCATCGCCATCGACGTCACCGAACGCGGCGCCATACGAGTGCCCGCCGGGGTATTGGGCATACTGGCTCTCGACAGCGTCGTGATCGAAGCCCTTCTCCGGTGCGACGTCGATGAAGGTGCCGTCGGCTTGGTTTTCGTACAAGAGGTTGTCGGATAGCTGATAATTGCCGACGTACAAATCTTGGTAGCCGTCGCCGTCGTAGTCGAAAAAGCCGGCGCCATAACAAGGCCGCACGGGGCTCGGCACGATACCGGCCGCGTCGGTCGCCTCGACGAAGGTGCCATCGCCATTGCCGGTGACGAAGTGCCCACGAACAGCTGGAAAGTCAGGGTAATGTTCGAGCCAATTGCCCCAGAAAAGATCGAGATCGCCGTCTCGATCCGTGTCGGCGAAGACAGCTGTCGTGGTGGGCTCGAGCGTCTCGACACCCGCGGTAAGAAGGGCAGTGAACGTCCCTGTGCCGTCGTTCAGCAGAACACGATTCGTGAAGTCTTCGTCGACCAAGCCGTCGCAGTCGTTGTCGCGCCCGTCGAGTAGCTCGAGCGCGAGCGGCTCGACGTCGGCTCGCGTGTCGTCGCAGTCGCCCGCCAGAATCGTGACGCCATCGGCGTCTTGATCCGAAGAATCGAGGCCATCGTCTGCGATGCCGTCACAGTCGTCGTCGTAGCCGTTGACCACCTCGACCGCGTTCGGTCTCACCGCCGCGTCGGCGTCGTTGCAATCGCCCTCTGCGAGTGTGAAGGCATCGCCATCGTTGTTGGCGCCCACGTACGTTCCGGCGAAAGCGTCGCGATCGCCATCGTTGTCCACGTCCGCGAACACCAGCAGCGTCGCAGCAAGGCTCGTCGCGAAGGGGCCCGGGACGGCAGCAGTGAAGGCGCCCGTGCCGTCACCGAAATAGGCCTTCGGACCCGGCGCTTGAATCACGACGTCGTCGTGATCATCGCCGTTCAAGTCGACGATCTGGACGTAGCTGGATTGCTCCAGCGTGAAGGGCGCCTCCGGGTGCGCGCCGAACCAGCGTTCGCTCTCGTCCCATTGGCAGAAATAGTCGCCAGCGAGCTCCATTCGGAAATTGGCGGCGAGACCGTAGGGCTCGTCTTCATTGGGCACGTGGATGAGGGCGCGGCTCTGCTCGCCCGCGGGCAAGCTTTCGATCGCGACCTGGGGGCTTTCACCCAGGTGTTCGACGATCACCACATAGTGCTGAGTCGGTTGCAGGAACACGCCAGCGGCGGAGACATCGATCTCGATGTACTGCTCCGGGTCGGGGTCGGTCACCTGCACGTCGATGGGCGCTATCAAGTTCGCCGACGGGGTTTCGATGTCCGGCCAACCACCCGGGTACGAGCGGCCGAAGGTCGTCATCAATCGAACGCGCGCTGCGCCCGATTCGCCGCCAAAGGCCACGCGGATGGTCTTCACGTGCAGCGGATGGCTCGGGATGATCTTCATCGAGTCGAGTGTGCCGGTCGGTAGCGGCTCGGCGATCACGCCTTGGTATTCGCCGGTGAGATCACCTTCGATCACCGGGTTGAGCTCTGCGTCCCAGCTCTCGTCGCCGCAAAAGCGATCGAACGCTTCACCCGGAATTGGCCCTGGAGGCGCGCCGCCGCTGCCCCCCGCGGCGCCCATGCCGCCAGCGCCGGTTGCGCCCGCACCACCCTGACCACCTGCGGGCGTCACGCTGTCGTCGCCACAAGCGCCGAGTAGCAGAAAGGCGAACGCGAAATCCGAAGCAAGCCGAAACGCCCGCAACATACCCCGCATCCTACCCGAATTTTAGCTGCGAGCGTGCTCGCTGCCTTGCGCGCGATGCAGCTAGAATCAAACGCCATGACCGGCGAACGAGACAGCTTCGACCGCGGCGCGATCTTGGCGCGCCGCGCACTCTTGATCTCCTCGGCGCTGGCCTCGTTTCAGTGTTCGACCACGCCTCCTGCCACCACCGACGACGGCGCCACCGTCGTCACGCTGCCGACTGCCGACAGCGCTGCGCCGGGTTCTGCCAGCGTGGCGACCTCGGCATTGCCGCCGACCGACGTCGCCAGACTGCCCTCCTGGAAAGAAGCGCTCGCCAAGGGGCCTTCACGCGAGGTGCCGAACACATTGCCGCCTGCCGTTCGCCAGATGCTCGAGAATTTGAACCGCGGCTTCGAGGCGCTCGATAAATCGGTGCAGCCGCTGTGGGAGGCTGGCGATGGCCTCTGTGATCCGAAGCTTCCGGAGTGCCGCGCAGCCTGGCGTGCTCTCGGCGTTCACTTGATCAATGCGCATGAGACGACGCGCCAATGGAACAGTCGCCTGTGCGGTGGCAGCTCGGAGCCACCAGCGATTGTGGCGCGCCAGGCGAAGCAGCGCGCGTTTCTGAGCCAACGCCTCGACGAGGTGGAGGCACACTGGAGCAAGCTCGCTTCGGCGTTCGGGCCGCTCGCAGAGCAAGAGTGGCAGAAGCATGTCTCCAAGTCCAAGGTGGTGGCGCCGATGCCGTGCCTCTCGTGTATGGCGCCGCGAGCCTGGACAGTGCCGCTTGTCGTCAAATTCTCGTCCGACAGCGCCGCGCTCGACGCGAGCGCCAAGCAGGACGTGAGCAACGTGCTGCAACAATTCAAGACGCAGAAGAGCCCGCTGGAGGTGTGGGGCATCGCGCTGACATCTGAAAAGGACGCCACCACGCTGGCGAAGAAACGAGCCGAAGCGGTGCGCGACGAGATGGTTCGCGGCGGCTACGACAAAGCCATGCTCGAGGTCGTCGCGATCGGCGCAGGCCTCAACGAGACGGACGGCGCGCCGCGCGTCGAGTTCATGATGAAGGGCAAGCCCTTTCCTTAGAACCGATCGGCGCTCTAGCCGCGGGCAGGTCGCTTGCGCTCCTTGAACCAGGCGCGGACCTTCTCCATCTTCTTCTTCTGATCGCTGTTTGCGCGGCGCTTGCAGGTGCTCGCCTCTGGGCTGCCTTCTTTGGCGCCCCAGCGCGCTTCGGGACAATCGTTGGGGTTGTAGGCGACCTCGAGCCCCGCTTTTCGATCGATCACTTCGCGCAGCGTGATCGTGAACTTGCTCTCGTCGCTGCGGATGTAGCTCACCTTGCGTTCGTCGAGCTCGCGCTCGAGTCGAGCGGATAGTGCCTTCACCAAGTCGGCTGCCGTTTGACCGGCTGGCAGCTTGAAACGCTCCGGGCGGCGCGCGACCTTTGCCGCGAAGCCGGCGACCACGTCGGTGGCGATCAACAGGCGCAAATCGCGGCTCGGCGTCGAGTAGTTCTCCCAGTCGCCGATCGTCTCGAAGATGGCTGGGCCGTTGGGCATCTCGATGCGCCCGCCACCTTTGCGAAAGTGTTGCTCGCCGTTCTCGACGGACGTGACGCGGGAACGAACCTGTTCGTCGAGCGCGATGATTGTCTGGAGCAGCGCGCGCTCGGGGTCCAGCGGCTCGGGCGACAGCACGTCGTCCATGCGGTCGTAAAATTTGGTGGCGTCGCCCTCTGTCTGCTCGAGGCTGAAGTCGCCGTAGCTGTCGCTCTTTTCGATCGCGGAGTTCTGCATCGCGCCGATGCCGGACCCGCTGACCAGCACCGGTCGAAAGCGTTTGAAGCCGGGGCTGCCCATTGCTGGGTCATCCAAAGAAAACAGGAAATTGCCCTGCCAAAATCGCTTTTTCGAGACGGTGCCGTCCGGCTGACCATCGACTGCGAAGAGCGAGCCTGCCGTCGTCGGCGTCTGGCGCCCGAGGCGCGCGACCATCAAGATGTGACCGTACGGGTCGGCGAACACCGCGCCCGGCCGAATCTTGTCGAGGCTGATTGGGTAGTAGTCGGTCTTGCTGTCCTCGGCCTTGGTGCGACCGGTGCCCGAGTGCACGGTGTTCTTCAGCCGAACGCGGGCGAAGGTTTCGAATCGCCGCATGCGCTTCGACACCGGTTCGTCCAGCGGGTCGAGGTTGGAGCTGCGATCGCCGCAGCGCGGAGCCTGACCGCCGCCGCCGCGCGAGCACGCCGAGAAGCCGAACGGCAGCCCCATCTTGAAGGAGAAGTAAGCGCGCGCGAAATAGGGCAAGTCGGCGCAGTCGGGGTCGAGCCGCAGACCCTTCGGCGGCGGCTCGTCCTCGTCCAGATCGAGGTGGTCGAACAAGAAATTGCGCTTCGAGTCGCTGGTGATCTCGTGCAGCGACATGAACGTGAAGTTCTCCTCGACCGCCGAGTCGAACAGCTTCTCGATCCACGCGGAGTAGAGGTCCTCCATCTCGCGGTTCCAGCGTTTGTTCACGGGCCAAGGCAGCGCTTGCGGCCCGCCGGAGCTCGGCGTGTTCACCTGCTCGACCTTCACCTCTTCGCAGCCGATCACCGTGCCGCCCTTGTGCGCGAGCAGTCGATAGCGACCTTTCACAGGCTTTTCGATCGCGCCATAAACGGCAGCAGGAGGGCCCAGTCGACGTTCGACGCTCAGATTTTGTGCGGCGCCGGAGGGGTCGAGCGCGACGATGCCGTCGGCGATCGCCGCATCTTTGACGGCGATGGCGAACGTTTTGAGGGGGACGCCCGGCTCCGCTCGCTCGGGCGAGACGGCAAACCACGCGCTCGCCAGAGGTGTCTCTTTGCTGCAGGCCTTGTCTGCCTGCGCCGCGATCAGCGAGGCGTCGACGGTGGGCGGTGGGGGGAGGGCAGGGACGTCGGGCTGGGCGGTCTCGCTCGGGGTCGCTGCGGAGCTGGGCGAGGTCGCGCTGGCCGCGCCGATCGAGGCTGTTGGGACCGCTCCGGAGGCTTGATCGCTCGACCCCACCCCGCCACCGTGTGGGCTGCAGCCGAAAAGAAGCGCAAACGTTAGCCAGACTCGGGGCGTAGCAACTCCTTGCGAAGCCGATCGGACTCGGGGCGTAGCAACTCCTTGCGAAGCCGATCGGACTCGGGGCGCAGTAACTCCTTGCGAAGCCGATCGGACTCGGGGCGTAGCAACTCCTTGCGAAGCCGATCGGACTCGGGCCGTAGCAACTCCTTGCGAAGCCGATTGGACTCGGGGCGTAGCAACTCCTTGCGAAGCCGATTGGACTCGGGGCGCAGTAACTCCTTGCGAAGCCGATTGGACTCGGGGCGCAGCAACTCCTTGCGAAGCCGATTGGACTCGGGGCGTAGCAACTCCTTGCGAAGCCGATTGGACTCGGGGCGTAGCAACTCCTTGCGAAGCCGATTGGACTCGGGGCGTAGCAACTC
>Ga0105048_10000056_pt1 | contig 143037 bp, 99 predicted proteins | sample MAT05_FD_78382 | JGI IMG/M metagenome (GOLD analysis project Ga0105048, IMG submission 78382) | Freshwater microbial communities from Lake Fryxell liftoff mats and glacier meltwater in Antarctica - MAT-05 | ecosystem: Environmental > Aquatic > Freshwater > Ice > Liftoff microbial mat | place...
CAAAGCGTGAGCGCCCGGGCGTATCCACCACGTTCACTCTGCAACCATGCCGCCCGCGGACGCTCATCCTAAAAGCTCTGCTTCTTCTGACCCCATCTCAGCCACGCAATTCCCGGAATACCCAGGCGCGACTGCGAACGCGCTCCACACTTTCACACGGGCAGTTGCTTCGTCGATCCCCGGAGGAAGCTCTGGCTTTTCATGCAGGATAATGTCTTGTTCGAAGGCGTTCAGATCATAAGTGTAGAGAACGGAGGCGCGGATGCCAGCGAATGCATCTGAATAGAGCACTTAATTGTCAGTTTTCTCAAGAAGCTGGCCCTGGCAATCCTTGATTTCACCGAGCCAGACGCGCCTGCCCTTTGCATCGCTGACGCTGATCGCGACGGCGCGTCCTTGAAGGGCCTGCGCATCGGGAAGAACAATTGTGATCGCGTCATCGTCTTTCAGGTTGCCCTTGAAGCGTACCTCATGGGGGCCATTGCGGGCTGTGGCTCCAGTCGCGTCCACGTCGATGACCGGAAGAGTCGGTGGCGCGGCATTATTGGTGGAATAGTAGGTGAAGTCGGCCACGAGCTGGCCTGATGCGTCGGTCTGATACTTTAGAAATGGATTGGACGGTGGCCTATCATCGATATCAGATTTTCTCGCGGCGATAGCATTGGTCGTGTCATACCGGACGACCAAGGGAGTAATGGCGCTAAGATCCAAGGACGCCGTTTGTGCGGCGCCGGGCATTACTGGAAGGCAGGCCACGCTCAATAAAATGAGCGGTAATAGTATGAGGATTTGACGTGGCTGAGCGCCTATCCGTGAAAGAGAATTTGTACCTGCCTTAGAGTATGTATTCACAGCTACCCTATTTTTGTCCTGTAGAGTGTTATTCCATGCAATGCCGAAGTTGTGCTTGTGCTTTTAGGCGTTGAGAAGACGGACACGTTGCTCACGTAAAGGAGCCGTTGTGCGGAGTATGAGTAATAAAGCGTCTCGAATGCGTCTGAGACCTTTACGCCATATAGCCGCCGCGAGATGGGGAAGTCAGTTAACTCCACAGCGATAGTAAAGCTGGATGCAGCGTGGTCTTGGCACCTGTGCGCACCGGCCCTGAAGTGCGCGAACGGTACTTGGACTCTCGTTCTCTAGTTCAGATCCATAGTGGCTCCGAAAGGCACTGCTTTATGCTGTCGTGACTGAATGGCAGGTGTGGGTAACGGTCGAGTAGTTTGTGGGCAACCGAGTAGTTTGAAGTGGGGGAGATGAATCGAATTAGAGGAACAATGGAGGCGCGGAAATTGTGGCCGATTGAACCCATGCAAGAGAATACCCTGCTTGAGATTTCTTTACCCGACGGGCGATTTGTCGCGTTGGCACGCAAATCGGGATTCCTATCCCGACCGAAAGACTGGATCAGAGCTTGTCGATCAATTCGAGGAGTCTTTGGCGACTGATGCTCCAATTCCCCTTATCCATGCCGTGCACGATCTGCGTGATCTCTTCCTTCAGAGATGCCTGAGTGTGGTGTGCTAGCATCCTTGGCATACCCTTGAGCAGATGCTGCCGTAAGTCCTCCCGACCCGGCCGAAAGTAGTGCTTCAGCACGACTGTGACGGTCCGGTGGCCGGTTACGCGCTGAACGAGTTCGAGGGGAACGCCTGCCGCCAACGCGAGGGTGATCCAGGTGACCCGGAAGCTATGGAAATCGTGCAGCGAGGCGCGTCGCAGGCCCACCTCGCGTTCCTCCTGGAGGTCATCGGTCTTCACCGCCCTCCGGTGCCCGCGCACGATCGCAGCACCGGTCTCGCGTTCGAGTTTGTTGAGGTAGTTCGACACCGCACCTCGGCTGAACCCGGTTGCCGCCATGACTTGGTCCAATGGGGCACCGCCCGCGTATGCGTCGAACACGGCGCGGAGTCTGGCGGCACGTTTCGATTCACCGAGCTTCGTCAGGTATGCGTCGACCCGGGCCCGGACCTCGTCCGCCGACGCTGGCGGCGGTAGCGCAGGAGTGCCTGGCGTCGGCATCGATTCCAGCGCCCGGGCAATGACCTGCTTGACCCGCCAGGTGATCCCGTCCGGGTTGTTCTGGTACATCTGGGCGGCTTCGGGGAAGCAGAACTCCGACTTGCCGGCCTTGTCCTTCGCCCGGTTCAGTTCCTCCGCCAGCATGGGGAAGATGGGGATGTCCACCCGCTGCCCCGTCTTGGCGGTCTCGACGGACAGGAAGCCGGCGGCGATGTCCACGTCTGCCCACCTCAACCTGCAGCAGTCGCCGCGTCGCATCGCCGTACACATTCCGGTCACGATCATCGGCCGGATGAAGTCGTCGCCGGCGCAGGTGTCGACGATGGCCTTCAGCTCCTCGACCGTGAACGGCTCGCGGTTGACTGTTCCGCGTCACGGAGAATGCGGGGGAAATTATCTTGGTGTTTGCGGGAATGGATCGAGAGGTAGGCGGTGCGAGTTGTAGGTCGGTGGAGGGGCAATGGGGTCAGGGCTAAAGTGTTGATTATTTACAGTCCACGCTCTGCCTTTCCTGGATTCCCGCCACCCGTCCCCGCTGTTGCGACCGCCGGCAACTCATCCGTAATCCCGACCACCTCCGCGATCTGGTGGTCCATCGCGTAATGCCCTCCGCCAGACGCTCCTGCTGGCGTCCTGGCCCTGAGGTGCGAGGCGGCCTCTTGGAGACCTACGGGAATACCCATGGCCTGCCGGGGAAATAGGCCGCGGTTCGGATTTGCAGCGTCGAGCACCACGATGCTGCGGACGTGAACCGCTTCAACGCCCGCCGATGCCGCATCTCTGCGCGGCCGAGTTTGGGACAGTCCGGACTTTCCCGCTGGATGGCCTGGTCCAACGGCTCGCCCAGGCTGCGCTCCAGGGCCGGCCAGGTCGTGAACTGTTGTTGCCGCCAGAGAAATTCCGCATTCAGTTCGGGCGAATCGCGAAGGGTCTCGTCGAATCGACCCAAGATGTGCCAGGAGCACGGCTGGAATCGCCGACCGCCCAGCCGCCGCATCCTGCGGCGGAACGGATTGACGTCATGACGTCATGACGTTATTGGGTTAAGGCATGAAGCGCGCCACCGTCTACTTCGACGAGGATCTGCACCAGGCCCTGAAGCTGAAGGCCTTCGAGGCCGATCGCAGCATCTCCGACCTCGTGAACGACGCCGTGCGCGGCAGCCTGGAGGAAGATCGCCTCGACTTGGAGGCCGTCCGGGCGCGCTCGGGCGAGAAAACGGTGTCCTACGAGAACTTCCTTAAGGAGCTCAAGAGCCGTGGCCAGATATAGCCTGGAGTTCAAGCGCTCCGTTCAGAAGGACGTTCGAGCCATCCCAAAGCGTGATCTGCAGCGGATTCTCGGACGGATCGAGGCGCTCCGCGACGACCCAAGGCCACCGGGTTCCGTGAAACTTTCCGGCGAGGAGTACTACCGAATCCGGCAGGGCGATTACCGCATCGTGTACGAGATCATCGACGACCGCTTGGTGGTCGTGATCATCGCCGTCGGACACCGTAGAGACGTCTACCGATGAACCATGCGCCGCCGGGTGCTGAACCGTTGACGTTCTCCCTGCGTTACGTTGGACCCCGGTGCGGTCCACTCGGGATAAACCTCGAAGCGAAGCTCATCATTCCCGCCGCCTGGCCGGACTCGATCGCGCGCCAGATCCGGTTCGCCTCGGTCAATACCGTCAACAAGGTCGCCGGCCTCCTGCAGGAAGCCTGCGGTTCGGGAAATCCTGCCTCACCGTCAAGCACATCCTTGCCGACGCCACGCCTCGCCTCAAGGGCCAGCCAACGTCTCGATTTCCGGGTTCCCATTCACGGTCGTGCCCGCCATCCTTCCGACTCCAGCATGCGCGATCTCCATTCAGGCCTCCTCGCCCTTGCCCTGATCCTCGCCGCGCTCGCTGGCCATGCCCAACTCCCGGCGCCCAGGATTACTTGGATCTTCCCCGCGGGTGCCGCCCTAGGCTCCACGCAGGAGGTCACCGTCGCCGGAACCGACCTCGACGAACCCCGTGGCCTGGTGTTTTCCGATCCGCGCATCACCGCCCCACCCCGCGAAGACGGTTCCCCAGTGTTTCGCGTCACGGTTCCCCCGGACACCATGCCAGGGTTGGTCGACGTCCGCGTCCAGGGTCGCTTTGGCGTGTCGAACCCGCGCGGCTTCGTCATCGGCACCGAACATGATCTCGTCGCTCCGGCCACCAACACGGCGCCGGAAACGGCCTTCGACGTGCCGTTGGATACTGCAGTTCATGGACGCGTCCAGCCGGCGACCTCGTCGTGGTTTAGGTTCCAGGCGCACCGCGGACAACGCCTTCTCCTGGTCGTACAGGCCCGCGAACTCGACTCCCGCCTCGTCCCCGACCTCGTCGTCCTGCGCGACGACAATCGCCACGAATTGCGCGTGGCCCGTCGAAGCCAGGTCCTGGACTTCACGGCCCCCGACGACGGCCGATACCTGGTGCAAATTCGCGATCAAACCTACAAGGGCGGCGACGACTACACGTTTCGCCTGACCGTCTCCACGCGTCGGCGGGTCGAGTTCGCCCTGCCCTTCGCCCTCGGTCCGGACTTCCCGACGCGCGTCACCCTCTTCGGTCGCAACCTGCCCGGGGGCCAGCCGTCGCCGATCGCCGGGGCCGACGGCCAAGAGCTCGAGGCCATCGAAGTCGAGATCACGTCGGCGGAAATCTCCTCGTCCACCGTTCCACTGTCCGCTTGGGTCTGGCGAAAGCCGGCTGGAGGGAACGGCGCGGCGGAACAGTGGATTGCATCGCCCCGGCTGGGAGATACCACCTTGCCTCCGCTGGTCTTCGCCCAAACCGTGCTCTCCTCAACGTGGAGCATTTCGAACGGCGTCACTCGGGTAACGCCACCCTGCGAATTTGGGGGCGCCTTCCCCCGACGTGGCGAGATCAGTGGTGTCACCTTCGAGGCCAAGAAGGATTCGGTCTTCTGGATCGAGGTGTTTTCGGACCGACTGGGTTTCAACACGGACCCACATCTCGTTGTCCAGCGCGTCACCAAGACCGAGAAGGGAGAAGAGAAGACCCAGGACCTGCTCGAACTTTCGGATATCGACACCAATCTCGGCGGACGCGACTTCGACACCACCTCGCGCGACGCTGTCGGCCGGTTCCAGGTTCCCGAGGACGGAACATTTCGCGTGCTCGTCCGTGACCTTTACCGTGGTAGTTCCAACTCGCCGAGACTCCCGTACCGACTCCAGATCCGCCCGGAGACCCCCGACTATCGACTGGCAATCTTCGCTCAACCGCCGCCCCGCAAGGACGACAACGATCGGCAGATCCACCTCGGGTCCCCTGCCCTTCGCCGGGGAGGAACCGTTGCAGTCCGGGTCATCGCCTTCCGCCGCGATGGATTCGACGGACCGATCGACATTTCCGCCATTGGCCTCCCCCCGGGCGTGTCCGCTTCGCCCGCACGCATTGCCTCCGGCCAATCCGCCTCCACCCTGCTCCTCACGGCGTCCACCCATGCCCCGGCGGGTCCCGGATCCGTCACCGTCTCGGGTCGGGCGAGAATCCGCGATCAAGACGTCCAACGCGACGCCGTGGCGTCCTCGCTGCGCTGGCACATTCCCGATTGGGACCAGGAACGCGGCAACCCCCGCTTCACGACCGCTCTCGGTTTTGGAGTTGTCGCCGGGGAATCCGAGTCGGCCCCGATCGCCTTGTCCGCCTCCGATCCCAAAGCCATTGAGGTTCTCGTTAAGGGCAAGCTTCGAATCCCGTTGGTGATTGCCCGTGGCGGCGAGTTCCAGGGCGCCTTCAAACTCAAACCCTTCGGCCACCCTGCCCTCGAAAAGGCCAAGGAAACGGACGTGCCGGAGAAGGCGACGAATGTGATCGTCGAAATCGATCTGGGTGAAGCGCCACTGCCTGAGGGCGAGCACCTTGTCCACGTCGAAGCCACCGTGCCTGGAAAATACCGAAACAACCCGGAAGCCGCCGAGGCCGCAACCGTCACCGCAAAAGCGGCGGATTCCCAAGCGACCGAGGCCGCAGCGCGCACCAAAGACTGCGAGGGCAAACTCGCCACCGCTCGAAAATCCGAAGATGCCGCCGCCGCCGACCTGAAGGCATCGCAGGAAAAGGCAGCGACCGGGACCGAAGCGGCCGTCATCGAAGCGCGCAGCCAAGCGGAGAAGCGGCTCGAGGAAGCAAGAGCCTTCCGAACCTCAACGGAACGAGCCCTTGCCGAAGCCCAGACCGTCGCGAAAACCGCCGCGGACCGACAGACCTCCACCGCCGCCCAGTCGAAAGCCGCCGAGGAAAAGGCCAAACCCAAGGACGTGTCGGTTCGCATTTACTCCCCGCCCGTGGTCGTCCGCGTCACGCCACCCCCCAAACCGGGCTGAACCCGCTATCGTTTCCGCCATCCATTCACCCTATCTGTCCGATCCGATGCCCAAGCCCCACCTACCAGGCGCCTCCACCCCCCGCGCCGCCGGCTGGCTGCTGGCCATTTCAAGTCTCGCCGCGTCGGCTGCCACGCCGCTGGCCATCTCCGAACTGAAGCGGGATTCCATCGTCGATTTCGAAAAGGAAATCCTGCCCATCCTTCAGCGTAATTGCCTCGCCTGCCACAACCAGACCCGCGCCAAAGCCGACCTGGTCCTCGAAACACCGGCGTCCATCGCCAAAGGTGGCGCCTCCGGACCTGCTGTCGTTCCCGGCAAAGCCGACGAAAGTCTCGTCTTCACTTCCTCCGCCCACCGCGTCGATGACCTCGTCATGCCGCCCGCCGGCAACAAATCGAATGCTGAAAACCTGACTCCCGACGAGTTGGGGCTCCTTCGCCTTTGGATCCAGCAAGGTGCCCGGGGTGAAGTCCACACCGCCCGCGCCCTGGTTTGGCAATCCATCCCAGATTCCTGGAACTCCAGCTACGCCGTCGCCGTCGATCGCGATGCCCAACTCGTCGCCTGCGCCCGGGCCAACCGGGTTCAACTCTACGACGCCCGCACCGGCCGCCCCGCAGGGCGCCTGGAGGATCCCGAACTCCACGGCGCTGCCCAGCGCGACATCGTCTCCGCCCTCGCGTTCAGCCCCACCGAAGACCTGCTGGCCACCGCCGGATTTCGGGAAGTCCGATTCTGGCGCCGTCGGGAGGCCGAGACCCGCGAGATCGTTCGAACCGGACCCGACACATCCTGGATCGCCGCGGCGATGTCCGATGACCGGGCCACCGTGGCCCTCGTGACGGCGGCTGGTGACGTCCAGGTGCGAAGGACCGATACCGGGGCCGAAGTGGCGTCGTGGCCTGCCATCACCAGCAGCCCGGCGCGGATCGCCCTCTCCCCGGATGCCACCCGCGTCGCTGTCATCGGGTCCAGTGGCACGCTCCGCATTCTCAGTGTGAACGGTCGGGCGCCGACCTTCGATCAACCTCTCGGTGCCGACACCGCCGCACTCGCCTGGTTCGACCATGGGACCGGCCTCGCCACGGTCTCTCGCGGGGCCAAGACCATCCAAACCTGGCGATTTCCCGAGCATCCTGAATCCTCGCAATTGGTGCCCGGTCGCAATTTCACCGCGCACGACTCCTCCATCCTGTGTCTCACCAGCGACGCTTCGGGTGCCCTGGTGTCTGCGGCGGACGACGGCACCGTGTTGCGCTGGCCCACGGAGGGTGAAGCTGCCCCGGCATCGCTGAACTGCGGCGACGCCGTCACGTTCCTGCAGGGGACCCATACGAACGCCCGCCTCGTCGCCAGCCTTGGCCATGGAGGTTCCGCCGTCCTCGATTTCGGTGCCTCGCCCACCGTCACCTACCGGTTGAGCGGGGACCCCCGCCAAGCGGTCGCCGTCGGCGCCGTCGAACAGGATCTGGGACTGGCGCGGCTGGAACTTTCGTTCGCGGAGAAATCCATTCAGGACGTCGAGGCCGAAGCCAAAAAGGCCGCTGAAACCCTCGCAAAATCCCACGAGACAAAGGAGACCCAGGCCAAGGTCCTCACCGAGAAACAACAGAACCTGGCCCAGCACCAGCAATCCGAGACCGCCGCCACCAAGGAACGCGACGACCTCACCGCCGAACTCCAGAAAGCCACCGACGAATTCGCCGCCGCCGAAAAATCAGCCGCCGAAACCCGGACCGCCGCTCAGGAAGCCTCCGAACGTTCCTTCGCCACACGGCTTGCCGTGGAGCAGGCTGACCGCCTCAAATCCGACCTCGAACGGATCATCCAATCCATCGCTGGACGACCGGAGGAACCCTCCCTTGCCAAGGCACGCGAAGCCTCCGAGGTCGCCAACGCCGACGCAGCCGCCAAGGCGCGGCTCACCGGCGAAGCACGCACCCGCGCTGAAAAGGCGCTCGAAGAACTGGCGAACCAATCATTCGTCGCCGGTCAGAAGAGGTCCGTCGCGGACCGCGCCAACGCCGAACTGCCTCCTCGCAAAAAGCAGGCTGAAGAGAAGATCGCTGCTGCGAAGAAAGGTGTCGCCGATCTCCAACCCCAGCTCGAGAAGGCCAGGATCGCCCTCGACGGCGGCGAGAAGGACATCCAGATCGCCGAGCAATCAGCGGATCGTGCCGGCCAATCGCTCCAGCGGGCAAAGGACGCGGCGGAAACGGCTCGCCGTCGGATCGCCGAGTCGGAGGCCCGCCTGAAGGAACGCCAAGTCCTGGCCGGCGAAGCCGCCAGCCAGCCGCATTCCCTCGCCTACCCCTCCCCGTCCGGTACCCGTCTGGTCACCCTGGATCCCAAAGGAACTTCCATCGTTTGGGATCTGGGCACCGGGACCGCCACGTTCGCCTTCCAGGAATCCGGCCAACTGCCCATCGCCTTGTTCGCCCTAGACGACGAGGCCGCCTTGGTCGTTCGCAACGATTCGATCGCCCGCGTTGATTTTGCGCCGCGTTGGGACCGCGTCCGCACACTGGGCGGTGACACGGAGGCGGCCCGTTCAGGTACGCCACCCCTGGTTGACCGCGTCAATGCCCTGGCCTTCAGCCCGGATGGAACTCTCCTGGCCACCGGCGGCGGAGAACCCTCCCGGTCCGGCGAACTGAAACTCTGGAACACCGCTGATGGCACCCTTGCCCGTGACTTCGGTTCCGTGCACAGCGATTGTGTGCTCGCCGTGGCCTTTTCGCCGCGGGGCGATCGGGTGGCGACCGGTGGCGCGGACCGTTTCGCCCGCATTTCCGAAGTGGGGACCGGCAAGCTCCTCCGAAGCCTCGAAGGTCACACCCACCACGTGATGGCCGTCGCGTGGCTGGCTCATGGCGGCGTGCTCGCCTCCGCTGGCGCGGAAGGCGTCGTCAAAATCTGGAACGCCCATTCCGGCGACCGCCTCAAGAACGTCGACGGCTTCGGCAAGGAAGTCACCGGCCTCCGAGCCGTTGGCCTTACCAACCAGTTCGTCGCCGTCGCCGGAAGCGGCCAGGGCCGTGTCGTGCGCGAGAACGGAGAAAAGGTCCGGGACCTGCCCGGTTCTTCCTCCTTCTTCCAGTCACTGGCCACCCCGCGCGATGGAAGCTGGGCCGCCGTCGCCGCCGACGACGGAATCCTCCGGATCTGGGACATCGAAGCCGGCAAGGAACGTTTCACCCTGCCGCCGAAGTGATGGTTTGGAATGCGCCACGAACCCCGATCGACGGGATTCTTGGGGCCTTGGAAACGGCAACCAGTCCTTCACCACTGAGACATTATGAAGATTCAGCGCATCCTCGCCTACCGCGTCGAACTCCCGCTCCACGAAGTCACCTACAAATGGAGCGGCGGAAAATCTGTCACCGTCTTCGACAGCACCATTATCCGGGTCGAAACCGACACCGGGCTCGCCGGACACGGCGAGGTCTGTCCCCTGGGTCCTTTCTACCTGCCCGCCTATGCCCAGGGCGTCCGAGCCGGTCTCAGCGAATTGGGTCCCCACCTCGTCGGCGAAGATCCCCGTCAACTCTCCCGGCTGAACCGCCGCATGGACGCCGCCCTCAAGGGACATCCCTATGTGAAAAGCGGCATCGACATCGCCTGCTGGGACATTCTCGGTCAGTCGACCGGACTTCCCGTCTGCGAATTACTCGGCGGTCGATACGCCGATGACGTCCCACTCTATCGCGCCATTTCCCAGGAAAGTCCGGAAGAAATGGCCGCCAAAGTGGCTGGGTACCGTGCCGAGGGGTATCGGCGCTTTCAACTCAAGGTGGGCGGCGATCCGGACGTCGACATCGAACGGATTCGAGCGGTTGCGGCGAAGCTGCAAAGCGGCGACCGACTGATCGCCGACGCCAACACCGGATGGGTCCAGCACGAAGCCGTCCGGGTGGCCAAGGCGGTCCGGGACATCGACGTGTACCTTGAACAGCCCTGCCTGACCTACGAGGAATGCCTTGCTGTGCGCCGCCAAACACCTCACCCGTTCGTGCTCGACGAGAACATCGACGATCTCGCGATCCTGATGCGGGCGAAGTCCGACCTCGCGATGGATGTGGTGAACCTGAAGATCAGCAAGTTCGGTGGGCTCACCCGCATCCGCCAGGCTCGCGATCTTTGCGTTTCGATGGGGATCGCGATGACCCTGGAGGACAGCTGGGGCGGGGACATCGCGACGGCGGCCATCGCCCACCTGGCCCAGAGCACCCCGCCGGAATTCCTATTCACGACCACGGACTTCAACAGCTACGTCACGGTCAGCACCGCTGAGGGTGCGCCTCAGCGCGTGAACGGCCGCATGGCGGCATCCTGTGATCCCGGCCTGGGCATCCGACCCCGCATGAACGTGCTCGGCGCCCCGGTCGTCGTGGTCGGCTCTATCCGACGCTGACCATCTCGTCGTTCGAAACGGCGTTGATGATCTTGAAGTGCTCGGAGTGCATTCCCGGTTCGGGTCGGAACGAGATCTTGCCGAAGAACTTCTTTTCCAGCTCGATGATGAACTTCTCATCGTCCCGCCGTATGCGCTCGTACACGGTCGGATGCACCACGATCCGCAGCTGAAAATCCGACTCGTCCCGGGGACGCTTCCGCAGGATCTCCACCAGCTTGCGCTGGATCTCCACGCTCATCGTCTCGGCGCTCTTCACCCGGCCGCGCCCGCGGCAGTAAGGGCAGTCGTCGTAGACCGAAGACTGCACGCTTTCGGTCTGCCGCTGACGGGTCATCTCGAGCAGCCCAAGCGGTGAAATCGGCAACAGGTGTGTCTTGGCCTTGTCTCGCCGGACCGCGTCGCGAAGCCGGTTGAACACGGACCGTTGGTCCTTCGGATGCCGCATGTCAATGAAGTCGAGAATGATCAGACCGCCGACATTCCGCAGGCGAAGCTGGCGCGCGGTCTCGTCGGCCGCCTCGAGATTCACCTGGAGGATCGTCGAGTCGAGGTCCTTGCCGGACTTGTGCTTTCCGGTGTTCACGTCGATCGCCACCAGGGCTTCTGTTTCATCAATGACGATGTAACCGCCGCTCTTGAGATGGACCGTCCGCTGGAACGTCGACTCCAGCTGCTTCGAGATGTTGAACCGGTCGAAGATCGGTTGCGGCTCGTTGTAAGCCATCACCTTGTTCTCCGATCGGTGCGAAATGCGCGAGATCATGTCCTTGATCCGTTCGTACTGGCGGAAGTCGTCGACCAGTATGCGGTCGACGTCTTCGGTCAGGAAGTCGCGTACCGTGCGCGCCACGAGATCGGGTTCCTCGAACACGCAGGTTGCCCCCCCCTGCTTCTGGATCCGTTCCTGGATGGAGCGCCACTCCGCGAGAAGCAGGGCCAGGTCCCTCACGAAATAGCGCGCCTGCTTGCTTTCACCGGCGGTCCGCATCACGACGCCCATGCCGTCAGGGATGGAGAGCTCGCGCAGAATACGCTTCAACCGCTGCCGTTCCTCAGGATCCTCGATCTTTCGGGAAATGCCCGACTGATCGGAGTTCGGCAGCAGGACGAGGTAGCGACCGGGAAGGGAAAGATTGGTGGTGATGCGCGGACCCTTGGTGCCGATCGGCCCTTTGGTCACCTGAACGATGATCTCGCTGCCGGCAGGGTAGAGGCGCGGCACGTCTTTCTGGGTGATCTTGGGATGATCCCGCTTCCTGCCATCCCGCTCGACCACCTCGACGTTGCTGTCGAACTGGCTTGGGACGATATCCCAGTAATGCAGAAAGGCATTGCGCTCGAACCCGATATCCACGAACGCCGCCTTCAGGCCGTCCTCCAGATTGCGAACGCGTCCCTTGAAGATGCTCCCGACCAACCGCTCCTCGTTGGTCCGTTCAATGGTGAACTCGTCCAACCGTCCGTCCTGGAGAACAGCGACGCGAATCTCGAGCGACTCGGAGTTGATGATGATTTCCTTGCCGCTGGGCTTCTTGGGCCGAAGGAGGCGGGCCACCTTCTCGACCATCTTGCGGGCCGCGGACTTGATGGAATCCATCAGGCTCCTTGGTTTGGCATCCTCGGCCGCGGCCTGCTCGGAAACTGCCGCAGCCGCCGCGTCGACCGCTGCGGGCGCGCCGGCCTCGACACTCGTGGAGGGAACGCCCTCACCGGGTGTGGTCTCGGGTGTTCCGGCATCCACGGCCGCCGTTCCAGGCGGCACGGTCCCGCCGGCGGCGGCAACCTGGGCTTCGGTGCGCTCAATTTCCGCCTCGTAACGGCGGGTGTTGAAGACGTTCTCGGTCCCACCCGTCTCTGCAGCCTGGCGCGCTTCCTGAGCGGCCCGCTCTGCCTTCGGCGATGTGGCATGCTGCTGCTGGTGAATGCCCCCTTCGGGGCGGAAACGCATGCCGCCCCTTCGGCGGCCATGGGATCTTCGGTCGTTGCGTTCGCTCATGGTCAATAGGATCTCCGGTAGAGGTGGACGTTCTGTAAAAAACCCAAGGCGAGCAGCGCACATACGGCCGCTGACCCGCCATAACTGAGAAGAGGAAGAGGAATGCCCGTCACGGGCATCAAACCGATGTTCATGCCGACATTGATGAAAACGTGGGCGAACCACAGGGAAATGACCCCGACGGCAATGAGCCGCCCCTGTCGATCCCGTGCCTGACCCGCAATCATCAAACCACTGAAGAGAATCACCGCGTACAAACCAACGACGGTGATGCTCCCGATGAAGCCGCTCTCCTCGGCGATCACCGAAAAAATGAAGTCATTGTGCGCGCCCAGGCGGGGCAGATAGCCCAGCGTGTTCTGCGTTCCCTGGCGCCAGCCCTTTCCAGCGAGGCCGCCGGAACCCACCGAAATCAGCGCCTGCTGCACATTCCATCCCTTGTGGCGCTGCAATTCCCGATAGTAGGTCCGCTGCTCGGGCGTCGCATTCACGGGCACGAAATCCTTGCCAAAATAGACCATCAGGCGGTGCCGCTGGTAATCCTTCAGCTTGATCAACCGCCAGTTCTCCGGCGCGAATAGCACGTCCGCGACCAGCAACCCTCCAATCACCGCCCCTACACCCATGATCCGTCCCAGAATCGATGCCGGGACCCCCGCCACATACATCATCGCAAGCATCATCGGCAGCAGGACCAATGAGGAACCCAAATCGGGCTCCTTCAGAATCAGCATGAAGGGCAGCAAAACGATGGCCATCGACTTGAACACCACGTTGGTCAACCGGAGTTCCTCGATCGGACGGCTTAGGAACTGCGCCAGCGCAAACAGCACCGCCAGTTTGGCAAACTCCGACGGCTGGAGCTGGAGCGGCCCCAGATCAATCCAGCGGCGGGCGCCATTCCGCGAGACCCCGATCACCATCACCGCCAGCAATAGCACAATCGAAGCCCAGTAGCCCACCCACGCCCAGCGCGCCAGAATGTGGTAGTCCACAAAGCACAACAGCACCGCCGCGCTCAAACCCACCACAAACCAGATCACCTGCTTCGTCGTGGTCCCGGTGTCTCCCAGCGTGGAACTGTGAACAAAACACAATCCCATCAGCATCAGCAGGATCGTGGCTCCCAGAAGTGCCCACGCAAACCGGGTCGGACGCAGATTGAACTCAGACCCTTTCACGGCGACACCTCCCCGCCGGTGCTCAACCCCGCATACAGGCCTTCGGGCCCGGCCACATGCGTCGACGCGGACCGTGGCGGCGGCGTCCCGCCGTTGGTCGTGGGTGGGCGGACCGCCCCTTCGCGTTGTTGAATCGCCTGGAAAATCTGCCGCGCCACCGGAGCACAGGTTCGACCTCCGGAGCCACCGCTCTCCACCACCACCACCACCGCGTACCGGGGAGACTCAAACGGCGCAAACGCCACGAACCAGGTGATCTTGTCCACCAGAACCCGCCCGTGCTTGACCTCCGCCGTGCCTGTCTTTCCACACACCCGCATTCCCAGAACCGCCGCCTCCCGCCCCGTCCCCTCGTCCTCCTCGACATCCGCCAGCATCGCCTCCCGAACCCGCTGCAAATGCCGCGTCGCAATTCCCACTTCGGAACGAACTCGGGGGGCAAAGGACTGGGGCGTCTCCTCCCCCTGACCTCCAATCCCCATCACCAATCGCGGCTCCAGCACCTTGCCACCGTTGGCCACGGCCGCAGTCATCACCGCCATCTGCAGGGGCGTAACCGCCACTGCACCCTGCCCAATGCTCAACAGTGCCGTATCGCCTTCTGTCCAAGGATCCCCTCGCGCCCTCAATCGCTCCAGGTTCTCGGCGTCCGGTAGATAACCTCTCACTTCCGTTCCCAACGGGTAGCCGGTCTTCTTTCCGAGACCAAATCGCTCCGCCATCGCCACAACCCGCTCGCGCCCCGCCTTCAGACCGTGGTCGATGAAGTACGCGTTGCTCGACCGCTTGAACGCGCGCTTGAAGTCGTAGTAACCCGCCGGCGCCGTGTCCTTGATGGGCAGCGTCTTGGGCCCCATCGGCCAATACCCCAGGTACTGGTGCGATTCGAGCGGCTCCAGTACCCCCGCCTCCAACGCCGCCAGTCCCACAATGACCTTGAAAATCGACCCCGGCGCGTACGCCCCGGAAACCGCCCGATTCATCTGCGGCCGAAGTTTGTCGTCGTTCAAGATCGCGAATTCCTCCGGCGACATCCGACCCAGGAAACTATTCGGATCGAATGAGGGCGCCGAAACCAAGGCCAGCAAATCTCCGTTCCGCACATCCATCACCACGACCGCACCCCGCGTGGCCGATCCCGCGATCCTCGACAGGGCCCGCTCCGAGGCCAGTTGGATGGGAACATCAATGGTCAACTGAAGGTCCCGCCCGAGTTCGGTCGGATGGAGATACCATTCCTCGTGCCGGTAACCCTGGCTGTTCACCCGCAAAGCCTTCACTCCAGCGCGGCCACGCAGGGCTTCGTCGAACCGGGATTCCACCCCAGCCACCCCCTGGTAGTCCTTCAACCGATAGCGAAAGATCAGCAACTCGGGATCGTTCTCGGCTTCATCGGAACGCTGGAGATGCCCCAAAACATGACCCGCCAAACGCCCGAAGGGATAACTCCGCACCGCTTGCACCTCGAGATCGATGCCTGGAACACCCCGGCAACGCTCAAAAAACAGCGCCATCTGCGAGCTGTCGAGATTGTCCACAATCGGAAGCGGCAAGGCCAGGGCTTGCCGGTAGTGCCGAAGAAATCCTTCTTCGCTCACCGACAGCGGCAGCCCCAATCCCGACGATACGGCCGTGACGGTGTTGCTATAGACGTTCAACCGGGCCTGCTCCTGCAACTGCTGGCGCTCAGCCAGGGTGAATCGAGCGCTTTCACGTCGAGACCTGGCTTCTCTCAGAACCCGGTTGGTGTACTCGTGGACGAACAAGGGACGCAACTCTTCCAGGTAAAGATTCACGTCGTAGCTCGGGCGATTCTCCGCCAATGCGAACCCGTTCCGATCCATTATCTTCCCGCGAACCGCCGGAACCCGCACTAGCCGCACCGATTGGGCTTCCTCGGACCGGGTGTACCGCCCTGCGGCCATCACTTGCAGGCGCCAAAGCCCGGCCACGAGAATCGCCATCCCCACCAGGATCAGCGCCCCCACCACCCGAAGCTTGGCGTTGTCCTTCCGAAGTTGGTCGACGATCAGCATGGCCTAGAACCTCCCCCGCTTGATCTCGCGATCCGAGCGGTTCACCGCCATCGCCACCGGCCGGTAGTTGAACGTCGAATCAATCCACCCAAAGAACCGGAAGACCACCGGCGTCGCCAGGGCCCCACCCGTCACCAACACCACGCATTGCCAGAGAAGTCGCACCCCCAAATCCGGCCCGCCATCCCCGCCCAACCGAAAATCCGCCTGATACACCGCCGGCACCGGTCCCGTGCCCACCAAGGGACCGAACACCCAGAGCAATGTCAGCGAGAGCACCGTCACCGCCAGGGTCGCCACCGCCCCCAATGACGCCTGAGTCCAGGCTGAATCCCGGAGAACCAAGTCCCGCCGCCGGTGCAACAGCACACCCAGGATCGTCAGGGGCAGGACGGTCAGGCCGAAAGGCCCCGAGGAAAGCGCATCATAGGACAAGCCTGCCATGATAGCCACGCCGGCCGTCGTCGACAGGCTGCCATTGAAGGCGGCATAAACCACCAGGGCCGGCAGGATGTCCGGTTGTGCCCCGAGTCCCAGCCGGGCACTCCACGGGGCCGCCTGCAAAAACGAGGCGACCCAGGTCACCAGCAGCAACGAGATGGGATGAACCCAGTTCATGGCAGTTTCACCCACAGATGATCGATACCCGCCAGGTTAACCGCCAGTCGAACCCTCGCCTCCACGTAAATCCCCGCTTCCACCATCCGGGAATCGATCACCTCACCCACGGTAATGCCCGCGGGATAAATGCCACCCTGACCGCTGGTGATCACCCGCTGCCCCGGCCGAACGACCGCATCCCGTGACAGATAGGAAAGATCCACCACCGCACCGCGGAAATCACCCGCCGAAGCCCCGCGCACCACCCCGCTGTCCCGAGTGTCCGCCAAGGCGGCGGAGACCGGGCAATTGGGGTCACCCACCAGCACCACCCGGCAGGTTCGTGGTCCCACTTCGGCCACCCTCCCGACCAAGCCCTCCGGCGAGAGAACAGCCAGGTTGGTGATCACGCCATCTTGGGATCCAATGTCCAGATGCACCGCCTGCCACCAGCTGGCTGGGTCCCGGCCGATCACCCGCGCAGGTTTGAGTTTCCAGCGGTTACGCCCGGCAAAGCCCACCATCTGACGAAGACGATCGTTCTCGCGCTCGGAGAGCTGAGATTCCATGAGCGCCACGCGCAAGGTCCGGCATTCCTCCTCCAATTCGAGAATGCGCGATGCCATGACGGATCGGGGGGTCAGGGCTGCTCCGGCACGTTCGCCGACGGCTTGGGCAGTGCCGGCCAAGCCGAAAAGAGGGAGAAACAGCCCGCCAGCGGTTAACCGGAGCTTGGAACGGACGGAAGCCGGCAGCGCCAGAAGGATGAGCACCGCCAGGCTGACGACCAGTAGGAGGACGAAATGGGGTTTGCGCAGCATCCCAGCCCGCTAGGCGGTGCTGGAGGAGGCGACTCGTTTGAGGAAGGACAGTTCTTGCAACACCCGGCCTGTGCCCTCCGCCACCGCACTGAGCGGATCGTCGGCAATATGCACCGGCAAGCCAGTCTCCTGGGCGACCAGACGGTCGATACCACGGACCAGCGCTCCCCCTCCCGCCATGACAATTCCGCGGTCGACCAAATCGGCCGCAAGTTCAGGCGGACAGCGTTCGAGGGTGAGTCGGATGTTCTCCAGAATGCTCGTAAGAGGTTCCTTAAGAGCGTCTCGGATCTCCTCGGAACGAATGGTCAGCGTTTTAGGCAGACCACTTCCGAGATCACGACCCTTGACCTCCATCGTCAACTCCTGCTCCAGCGTGAAGGCGGAGCCGATCCGAATCTTGATCTCCTCCGCGGTTCGTTCGCCGATCATCAGGTTGTAGGCCCGTTTCATATGAGCAATGATCGTCTCGTCAAACTCGTCGCCCCCCACACGGAGAGAACGACTGAAGACGATGCCGGCCAGGGAGATGATGGCGATTTCACAAGTGCCCCCGCCGATGTCCACGATCATGTTGCCCGCCGGTTCGTGCACCGGCAGACCCACCCCGATGGCCGAAGCCATCGGTTGCTCGATTAAATACACCTCGCGCGCCCCGGCATGAGTCGCCGAGTCTTTGACCGCGCGTTTCTCTACCTCCGTGATTCCTGACGGAACAGCCACGACCACCCGGGGTGCTATCAACTTCCGATGGTGAACCTTCTGGATGAAGTGACGAAGCATCGATTCGGTCACCTCGAAGTCCGCGATCACACCATCCTTCATTGGACGGATGGCCACAATATTGCCTGGGGTCCTACCCAACATCCTCTTGGCCTCTTCACCCACGGCCAGAACGTTGGTGGTGCCCGCCTGAATGGCTACCACGGAGGGTTCACGCAGCACGATACCGCGGTCACGCACGTAAACGAGCGAGTTGGCGGTTCCTAGATCTATTCCAATGTCGTTGGAAAAGAGGCCTTTAAGCTGCGCGAACATGAAGTCAGCCTACCGCCCAAAGGCTACGGCGGCCCCGAAACAGGGGTCAAGAGGTTAAAGGCCCCATTTATAGAAGCCTTCCCCATACCACCCCCTAGATATGGACCAATCGACCGGTTGTCATGGGAAGTTCCCCAGGATAACCCCCTCGCCCGCTCCACCTCCTACCATTAGACTCGTGTCCAACACCGCCCCTGTTCCTCCCCAAAGCCCCAGCCCCACCCTTGTCATGAGACTTCTCCGCATCGTCACATGGACCTGCTTGTCCGGCCTCGTCGCCTGGATCACCCCCTCAGCCCCCGCCGCCGATTCTCCCGGCTCCCCCGCCCCTGCCTATGAACTTCGTCCACCCTCCCGCGATGGCATCGGAAAGTTCTTTCTCGACCGGGAAATCGCCCACGTCATGGGCCATCAGGGCGCCCCGTGGCTCGAACGCCCCGAACGCACCGACGAGGAACGCCCCGACCTCCTCCACTCCCTCCTGGGCCTCCGGCCGGGCCTGGTCGTTGCCGATATCGGAGCCGGCACCGGCTATCACGCCTGGCGCATCGCCCAAGTGATTGGCCCCTCCGGTAGGGTCTATGCCGTCGATATCCAACCGGAAATGTTATCCCTCCTCGCCACCAACCTCGCCCGCCGCTCCATCACCAATGTTGTCGGCGTTCTCGGTACCCTGACCGATCCCAAACTCCCCGACGACTCCATCGATCTCGCCCTGATGGTGGACGTCTATCACGAGTTCGATCATCCCCGCGAAATGCTCGCCGCCATCACCCGTGCCTTGAAACCCGGCGGCCGGGTCGCGTTCGTCGAATTCCGCGGCGAACAGGTCTCTGTTCCGATCAAACCCCTGCACAAGATGACCGAGGCCCAGGTCCGGAAAGAGGCGGAGATCCAGCCCCGCTTGCGGTGGGCCGGCACCCGCAAAGAATTGCCCTGGCAGCACCTAATCTTCTTTGAAAAGACCCCCTCCCCACCCACCACCGAGTCCAGGCCGTAGAGCCTGTCTGAGTCCGCCGTGAAAAGGTGCCCTCAGAAAGGCTCTTAGCCCAAATCAGGTCAGCGGCACCAGCTTCGCCAAGACCAGGGTCATCAGCAGTCCGAAGACCGACACCACGGTCAGCATCACCGTCCAGGTTTTGAGAGTCTCGGTTTCCGTCATCCCGCTCAATCGATTCACGACCCAGAATCCGCTGTCATTCATCCACGAGCAGGTGAACGCCCCGAAGCCGATCGACAAATAGATGTACATCGGATGGAACGGCAAGGCGACACCCGCCGCCGGATCCATCATGGGAAAGACCATCGCCGAGGTCGTGAGCATGGCCACGGTCGCGGATCCCTGCGCGACGCGGATCACCATCGCCACCAGCCACGAGAGCAGGATCAGATTCACCTCGTACCCCGAAGCCACCGCCTTGATCGCGTCGCCCACCCCAGCGTTCCGCAGCATCAACCCGAAGGCCCCGCCGGCGCTGGTGATCAGGATGATCACACCGGCCGTCTCGATCGGAGGTCCGATCAGTTCCTCGATTTGTCGGAAGCTGAAGGCCCGCCTCCTCGCCAACACCCACAACGCCAATGCCGCACCCAGGAACAACGCGATGTTCTTGTTCCCGAAGAAGGAAACCCACCGGTAGATCGTCGCAAACGTCTCCGCCCCTCCCATCGCCGCCACCACCCCGGGAAAGCTCCCTTTGATGACCACGAAGGTCGAACCCAGACTGATCAGCACGATCGGAAGCACCACCGGCAGAATGGACCAAAAGAAAGACGGGAGTTCCGCTTCCGATTTCTTCGAAATGCCTTCCAACTCGGCCAGCGCCGCCCCGCGCGTCTCCCGCAGGGGCACCGTGACACGGCGGTTCAGCCATTGGGCCACCCAGTACCCGCCCACACACGGGATGATCCCCCCGAGGATTCCCCAGATGAGCGACAGGCCCACATCCACCTTCAGATTCTCCACCATCGCCAACGGACCCGGATGCGGCACCGTCAGCGAGTGCGTCACCACGCCGCCGCAACAGATACAGAGGAGATATAGCGTGTAGTCCTTACCGGTCCGCAGCCGGAGCGCCCGCGCCAGCGGCACCATCAACATGAACATCGTGTCGAAGAAGATCGGGATCGACAGCACGTACGTGCTGCACAACAAGGCCGCTCCCGCCCGCTTTTCCCCGAAAAAAGCCAAAAACCGCCGCACCACCTTGTCCGCCCCACCGCTCTCCATCAGCGCCATCCCGATGATCGCCGCCAATCCGATCGAGATCGAAATCGCCGCCGCCGTGTTCCCGAACTCCACCATGGTCAGTTCCACGGTCGCCAACCAATGGTTGCCTTCCACCATCGCCCGCGTGCCTTTGGACAACTTCTCCAGCACCGCCGGCTGGAAGGGTTCGGCTAGAAAGCCCGCGAGTAAGGCCGCAAAGATCAGCGCGATGAAGGCATGCAACCGCAGCTTCGTAATCGCCACGATGATGAATGTGACGCTGGCCAGAAGGACGACAAAAGGCCATCGACTCCCCGTGACCTCCGCGGCGGCAAATAAGACACTCATGGCTGGGTGATGCACCCTTGGCTATCGGAACCCCACCCCGCTTCGCAAGCCCGACCTGCACATTCCTGCTCCGCGCTCTCCCTCCATGAACGCGCCGCCTTCGACCTTCCACCGCGACCAGGCCTGCCACGCACTCCGTGCTCTCGCCCAAGCCGGAATCTTCCTCGGCACATCCTCGTGGAAATACCCGGGCTGGCTCGGACAGCTCTACACACCTGATCGCTACCTGTACCGAGGGCAATTCGCCCAATCCCGCTTCGACCGACTCTGCCTGGCTGAATACGCCGAAACCTTCGCCACCGTCTGCGTCGACGCTGCCTATTACCGCTTCCCGGATGAACGTTTTCTCACAGGCCTCGCCGACCCTGTCCCCGCCGATTTCCAGTTCACCTTCAAGGTCACCGACGAAATCACCGTAAAACGGTTCACTCGCCTTCCCCGTTTCGGCGATCGCGCCGGTCAACCCAACCCAAATTTCCTCAACGCCGAACTCTTCGCTTCCGCGTTCCTTAGCCCGCTCGAACCGTTCCGGTCCAAAACAGGCGCGCTCCTGTTTGAGTTCTCGCGCTTCTACCCTTCCGACTACGCCCGCGGGCGGGACTTCGTCGACGCTCTCGATCTCTTCCTGGGAAAGCTACCGAAGGGCTGGCGGTACGGGGTCGAGATTCGCAACGCGGCATTCCTGCACCCCGATTACTTCGCCACTCTGGCGAAGCATAGTGTCTGCCACGTCTTCAATTCCTGGGAAGCCATGCCAGCGTTGGCGGACCAACTGGCACTTCCCGGCGCCTTGACCTCTCCCGAGCATGCGGTCGCACGCTTGCTGCTCCGTCCAGGCCGCGACTACGAGGAGGCCGTGAAGCGCTTCCAACCCTACGATCGCGTGCAGGATCCCTATCCGGAAGGCCGGGCGCCCATCGCTCAACTGCTCGGCCGGGTCGCCAAACGCGATGGCGGTGTGCCACGCATGGTCTACGTCTACGTCAACAACCGCTTCGAAGGAAACGCCCTTCAGACCATCGCGGCTCTCCTCGGTGGAATCACCTGATCTGCCCGGCTTCCAATCGTTCGTGTGACCGGGTTCCCGGTCACCGCTCTCAACGCCTCCGACGCCGTCAGGTGCGAAAATCGAACGTCTCGTTCATCAGCCCGCATTGCGGGCATTTGGAGAGGTCAACATCCGGGTCATCCGTGTAGACGTAGCCACAGCGCGAACAACGAAACACCCTATCCTCCGCCGGACTCGGCAGGAATCGGCGGCCGCGAATGGAGCGCATCAACCACAGCACCACCAGCGATCCCAAAGGGACCGCCATGTACAAAAAAATCAGCGCGTCGGGGCTCATCAACCCTTCCCTCCAGCCGCAACTCGATCCTCCTGGGGATGGGGAGCCGGCCAGGTCACTGCGATGAAACCCCAACTCCGTTCGCGTTCGTCGTCGGTCCGTGCGCCGGGTGTCGCGCGGGTCAACTGAATGCGACGAACCAAGGTCAAGGCAGCCTCGTCAGCCACCGACGCCCCGCTGCTCTCCCAGAGCACCGGGGGGCTGGCCGGCGAACCGCTGCCATCGACCATCACCCGCACCACCGCCCGTTGCGCCAGGACGCCATCAGGAAGCGGTTCCGATTGGAAAGCACCGTCCAACCGCCACCCGGCCAAGCCCTCCAAAATTCGGACCGTACCGTCTGCCGGCAGGGGCACCGATGCGACCTTCGGCAGCGGCCGCATGCCACCCGGGACCGCCCAGCGGCTCCCAGGCCCCGGATCGACCCGCGGATAAGCGTTCAATCCGCCCCCACCCCCCCGGATCGACTCAAAAGGCAAAGGCTGTATGCGTGCCAGGAACGCCTCCAATGCAACCTCCGCCGACGGCCCGGCCAGCCAACTGGACCCCGAGAAATCATCCGCCGACGGCATCAGCATCACCGCAGGACTCATCAAGGCACTCCACGCATCCGCGCGTTCCCGATCCGCGCTGTCCTCCAATTCTGGAACCATGTGATACCGCGGCATCGGCGACCTTGGCTTCGGTCCCACCAGATTTCCGCGCGACGAAAGCAACCGCACAACCCCCACCTCCCCCGCCAGGATGGCCACCGCAAGCCAGATCCAGCCTTGCCTCCACCACCGGGCCCGGGCCGGAGGAACCGCCACTGGCGTCTCGGCACTCATCGATTTCGCACCTCGCTGGCACGCATCGGGGCCGTCGCCCCCGGCCGGGGACTCGTCGCCAGAACCACGTCCCGAACCCCGGCGGTGCGCGCGAGATTCGCCAACCGCGCCAGGGTGGCCATCGACACCGACTGATCGGCAAAGAGCAGGAGGGTTTGGTTGGTCCCGCGTGTCCGCACCTGCTCCCTCAAGCGGACGATCAGGTTCGATTCAGGAATCAACTGGTGCTCGAACGAAAGCCGCCCAACACGATCGACCGCCACCGACCACTGGGGCACCACTTCGCCCCACAATCCCTCCGCCTCCGGCAGCCGAAGCCGGATTCCCGCCGGCAGGACTAGGGACGAATGCAGGAGCGTCACCATCCAGAGCAAAAACATGGTTCCCGCGACCGCCGAGGCGTCCAATCCCCCTCGGAACATCTTAAAATGACGCGGCAGTCTCACCGGTACCCTCCCCCGCCACGATCTCCCAGAAGCCGGATGATTTCCGTCGAACTCTTTTCCATGTCCAACAAGACCTCGTTCAATCGAGACACCAGGAAGTTGTGAGCCACGTACGTCGGGACCGCCACGGCGATGCCCGCCCCCAGACAGATCAGCCCTTGCCACATTCCCGCCGCGAACTCTGTCGGCTGGAGCGGCATCCCGGTGAGTTGCATCTGCCAAAACACCTTCACGAATCCCAGGACAGCTCCAAAAAGACCCATCAACGGCGCGATCTGCGCAATGGTCGCCAGCGCGCCAAGCTTCTCTTCCAGCCTAGGAACCTCAATCAACCCCGCTTCATCCAACGCTTCGCGCATCCCTTCCTTGCCCCCCTCCCGATGCAGAATCGCCACCTTCACCATCCGGGCCACCGGTCCCGGGGTCGCATCACAGATCGAAACCGCCTCCACGATGTTGTCCCGCTTGATCACATTCCGCACCCCGTTGAGAAACTCCGTCGAATTGATCTGCGCCCGATGATAGTGCAGCAGCCTTTCAATGAAAACGGCCACCCCCGCGGCTCCTGTCACCAGGATCATCCATAACACCCAGCCGCCCTTGGCCATCAATACAGGCATCCGCCTGCATTAACGACCCGCCGCCCAACTTCCAACCAGAAAGCTCGTCCGCCATGCCGCGTTTTCCATTGCCAGCCAACGCCTCAGCCCCCACTAAATCCCCTCCCGGCTCCCGAGCCGGCCCCCAACGACGCCACTCGTGAAACCTACCGACCTCCGCGGCATCCTCCGTTACATCCCTCACTTTCGGGAACGTTGCTTCATCCTCAGTGTCGACGCTGCCGTCGTTACCGACGAAAACTTCGCCAACATCCTGCTCGATGTCGCGGTTCTCCGATCGCTAAACATCCGCGTCGTCCTCGTCCATGGCGCCGCCGCCATGATCCGCCAACTCGCCCAGGAAGCCGGCGTCACCGCCTCCAATCTCGACGGCTCCGGCATCACCGACGATCTCACCCTCAAACTCTCACTCACCGCCGCCAACCGCCTGACCCACGAAATCCTCGAAGGACTTTCCACCAACGATATCCGCGCCGCCTCCACCAACGCCATCATCGCCCATCCCGTCGGCATCCTCGGCGGCATCGACCACCTCTTCACCGGCAAGGTCGAACGTATCGACGTCGAAATGCTCCAGGGCCTGCTCACCCAGGGCATCCTTCCCGTCATCCCCCCACTCGGCTTTGACGGCGAAGGGCGCACCTACCGCGTCAATTCCGACGCCATCGCCGTCGCCCTCGGCGAAACCCTCAAAGCTGCCAAAATCATCTACGTCACCAGCCACGACGGCCTCACCTGTGCCGGCCGGCTCATCCGCCAGATCCTCGCCAGCGAACTCGAAGACCTACTCCTGCGCCAACGCAACGCCTTCCCCCCAGACCTCCTCCCCAAAGCTCAATACGCCGCCCAGGCCTGCCGGGCCGGCGTCCCCCGTGTCCACGTCATCAATGGATGCCACGACGAAGCCCTGCTCGCCGAGGTGTTCTCCAACGAAGGCATCGGCACCCTCGTTTACGCCAACGAATACCAGCAGATCCGCCGCGCCCTCAAAAAAGACGTCCGCCAACTCCTCTTCCTCACCCGGAAATCCGTCGACAGCGCCGAAATCGTCAAACGCACCCGCGCCGAAATCGAACGTCAGCTCAGCGACTACTATCTCTACGAGATCGACCGCAACCCAGTCGCCTGTGTCGCCCTTCACGTCTATCCAGAACAAAAAAAAGCGGAGCTCGCGTTCCTCTACGTCAGCCCCGCCCACGAAAACCAGGGTATCGGCCGCAAGCTGCTCCAGTTCATCGAGGCCAAGGCCCGCGAAGCCGGCGTCTCCCAACTCCTCGCCCTCTCCACCCAGGCTTTTACCTATTTCCAATCCAAAGGCGGCTTCACCGAAGGCACGCCCGACGACCTGCCGCCCGGCCGACGCGAACGCTACGACGCCAGCGGCCGGCGCTCGAAGGTCCTCGTCAAAACGCTCCCCTGACCCACCCTCCGCCGCTCAGGCTCTCATGGGTGTGTTCGCCTTGCGGCCCATCCTCTCCTTCCTCGCTTCAACCAGATTGCTCTCCACGCGCTGGTCGGGAGCACTTCGGAATCGCGATCAGGGGAGGGAGGATTCCACCGTAAAGTAGAGGCCCGCCGCACGGGCCGCCGCAGCGACGTCGGGATCGGCATGACCCGAAAATTCTTCCAGGCTCAAAGCGGTTCCGGCCTCCCGCACCGGCTCCGCAAACCGCGCCTCCAACCCCTCCACCACCCCCCGCAGTCCCTCGGCCAGAAACCCCCGGCGCATGCAACACTCGCGAGCCCACAATTCGCGCACGACCACCACCGCTCCCCCTGTCCCGCCTCTCTCCGACAAACAACGCGCCGCACCCCGAACGACGGCCCCCACCTCGCGGGTTTCCTTGGCCACCCGCTGCAACACCTCCAGGAAGTACTCCCGCTCATGTCCCCGGATCCCCTCGAGAACCTCCTCCTCCCGGGCTCCCTCCAGTGCCCGCGTTGCCCAGGTGGATACCGAGATTGCTTCGGCCGTAGCCGGCGGGGAAATGCCACCCCTCGCAACGATGGACGGATCGGTAGCCGACGGCCTCGCCCCCGTACCCAAAACGCGGGGGGCCTTCCCGGACGGGCCGGCGCACCCTGAACCCGCCAACAGAACCGGAACCATCCAGCCCGTGCTTCCCCTGAACGCGACGAACAGGGTTGCAAGCGAAGCGCGCCAACGCCGTGGCAGGGCGCGGCGCACCCTTGCGATCAACCCTTTCCGATCCGTCGTCATCTCTTCACCTTGATCCCAACCTCGATCCCGCTGGGCCGTGGTCCAGCCCAGGAATCATCCGGTGCAGTCGACAATCTCCCTGTGGGCCGACCTGAGCAAGCAGGGGCTACTGTGGCGCGCCCGCCCGGCGCACGCCACGAATCACCTCGCGCTTCAACAACATCGAGCCCAGCAATGGCGACTCCGCCCGCAGGTTGTTGGTGCCCAGTTCCACCCGGCGCGCTCGGAGCTCGGAACCGTTTCGAAGCGCGATCCGATACGGCGCATCCTCGGGTTCCGTCGTTCCCACCTGCACCCAGGCCGCCTCACTACCCACCGCGAAGGACCGGAAGCCGTAGAGCAATGAGCTGACCGTCACGGTATTGGTGGCGATCGAACGGAACGTTCCATCCAGGAAATCGCCGTCCACCAGCAAGACCCCCCGACGATCCTCCTCCGTCCGATCCCGAAGCTCTGGCGACAGGGGCGCATACTCGATCCGGGACAGATTCAACGTCGAAACCAGGGCGCCAGCCAGAATTCCGCCTAGCCGAATCACTGATTCGTCCGCCGATTGAATCGGTCCGATCAGCACCGATCCGCCCCGCAGGATCACTTTCGGATATCCGCTTCCCGGAGCATAGCCAACACCTCGAGCGCCCACCATCGGGTCGCGGAACCGCGCCGTGACCCTGCCCTCGGGCGAACCCGCAGAAACCACCATCCCCGCCTTCACCGACTGACCCAGGTTCACATTGCCCTTCGCCAGGCTCTGCCATTGGCGTCCGTCCGGTGAGACGTCCGCCGACACCGCCCCGCCTGACCTCACCAAGCGCAGCCATGCGGGCATGCCGACCGCGAGATTCGTCGTTCGCATCGTCATGCCGCTCGCGATCTGGCGGTATTGGAAACACAGTCCTGATCCCCCGCGAAATCCCACGAACGCGTACGCTGCCGATTCCCCCAGATTATCCCGCAGAACAATGCCCGCCATCGACTCGGTGTTGGTTCCTTGAAACGAATCCAAACGCGCAATCAGTTGTCCCGAAGCCTCGAGCCGTTGCTGGGCGAAGAAGAACGAATCGGCGTTTCCGATTAATCCCAACCCACCCCCTTCAATGCGCCATCCATCGGCGTCTTCCCCAATGCTCCCGGCTTCATTCCCGGCGCCCACCTGGGCCCCCACCCACCCCGGAGCGGTCCCGCCTGGCGCCGGGCGCCCGACCGTCTCGCCCGGCTTCTCTTCGGCAGTCTCGGCATCACTGTCGTCCAGCGTCAAATCGGTCAATTCCTCCAGGGGAATCCGAACAGGATCGCCTGCTCGAGGAGTGACGGTGATCCCAGCGGGCTCCCAGCTGGCCTGGCCCCGAATCACCACACCCGACGTCGTGCGCAACACACTTTCCCCGGTGGCGCGCATCCCCTGGGATGCCGACAGCGCCAACACCAGGACGAGACCGTAAGGCAGCCCTTTCATCGTTGATAAATCGGCACGTAATTCCAGGGCATGGCCAACACCCCCGCGTACACGGCCGTGGCATAAATAGGCCCCAGACCGTTCGACCCCATGTCAATCGAGCCATCCCAATGCGCCCGATCCCCCTCCCGAACCACCTGCCGCAGCAACTGGGCCCGGATGCGCGGATACCAAACCTTCCATCCATCCCCGCCGAGCATGTACTGCGCGGGCACGGCATAGAACGTTCCGTAGGTAAACCATTCCCGTTGCCCGAAGTTCTTCATCAGATACTCCGAACCCCGCTTGACCAGCGGATCGTCGTACAACCCGCAGACCTGGAGGGAATAGATCGCCGCTGCCGTACGGGCGTAGCCGGGAGCCCGATTCCCTGGCTGATAGGTGAACCCACCCGATCCCGCGTCGTAACAGCTCTTCACGTACCGGACCGCCTTGTCGATCGTCTCCTGGGGCACATCGATCCCCGCATTCTTGGCCGCCCTTAATCCCACCACCTGCAACACCGTCACCGAAACATCCGCGTCCTGCGCGATCGGCCGGTACCGCCAGCCACCCTCGGGATTCTGCGAGGTGAGAATCAGTCGGATCGCCCGATCCAACTTGGGCTTGATGTCCGACGCATGCGACTGCCCGTACAACTCCGCCAACGCAATGGTCGCCACCCCATGGTTGTACATGTACTGCCCCAAGGAACGGTCACCGAACGTTCCGTCGGGCTTCGCAACGTCCAAAAGATACTGAAGCCCCGCCCTCACCACCTTGCCTTCCTCGCCTTCGCCCGGCAGATGACCCGCCGCAAGAAATGCCATCAGCGTGTACGCCGTCATCGCCACCGGATGCCGGCGCTCAAAATCGGTCATCCCCCACGACCCGTTCGGCAATTGCTTCGACGCCAGGAACCGAATGGCCCCCCGCAACACCGCCTCGGTCGGACCATCCACCACGATCTGCCCCAGGTCGTTCGTCCCGGGTGAAACCACCTGCGCCGGGGCTGTCGCCGCTGCCGCAGGATCCGCGGCAGGCTGACCCCAGGCGCCTTCCGCACCCCACGCCAGCCCAGCCAATATCCCCACTCGCACTAGGCCTTTCGCCCAATCGCGCACCCTGCCCGGTTTGGGCCTCACCGATCGTCGAAGGTCGTTCATCCTATTTCGGGGCCTCCCCAACCTGATCCGATAAGTTCTTGAGGTACTGCTCGATCATCGGGGCGTACTCGCGGGGATACCGCTCGCCTTGCGACTGCAGGAGCGCAGCCCGTTCGCGGGCCGGAAGACCGATGTACCGGCCGGAGCCAGTCGCCGATTTCTTGGGGCCATCGGCGCCGCCTGAGCCGAAAAAATTACCCGCGTCCCCTGTCCCTTTCCCGGACCTCGACCCCGGCTGGCGACTGCGCCCCTTGCCCTGGCCTTGCCCCGGGGAATTGCCTTCTCCTCCTTGCCCTTCCCCTTGACCCGGTTGCTGGCCCATCCCGGCCATCGCTAAATCAATCGCCGCCGCCGCCGCGGCCAATGCCGACTGGGCCTCCCCGGACTCGCTGTCGGCGGCCGCCTGATCCCCGGATTCCGCCGACGCCGCCCCTTCCGCCAAAGCGCTATCCGCCTGCTGGAGTGGATCTCGAACCATCTTCGGCATTCGCCCCAGTCGGCCCGAAGTCGCCGGCCGAATCTGGCGGGAAGCCTTCTTCAACGCCTTCGAGGCGTTCGACAATTGTTCCGCGTTCATTGCCGAATTCACGTCTTGCTGCGCCTGCTTGATCATCTCCGCCAGCTTCTCAAGAGAAGCCTCCTCGGGCGGCCTTCCCAACATGTCCTGCAATTGAGCGAGCCGTTCCTCCAATTCGCGACGGGCCCTTTGAAGGTTCACCAACGCCTCGTCCTGCGACGGCCGGGCATCCCCAGGTCGGGATGCCCCGAGTTCATTTCCAGCCAGAATCATCTGCGTCGCCGCGTCCGCTAGATAGGTCGCCGCTTGTGCGACCGTATCGGGCAGGTCGCCCTCAAGCTTGCGGGTCTCGCCAGCCATTTCGTCCTGGTCCTTCCCCACCACCGTCGACAATCGACCTTCCAGTTTGCGGGCCAAACGCGCGGTTTCGTCGATCAGGCCCTGCTGCGCTTCGATCAACGCAATCAGCCGTCGCAAAAGTTCCTCGAGCTGGGCCAGTTCCTTTTCGGCTGCCTCCAATTCCGCCAGCTTCCGGTCCAATTCATCCAACGCCTTCGCGAGCGCATCCACCGCGGCTTGTTGCGCCCCTGGATCGTTCCGAGCCGTCCCCAGGGATTTCTGGGAACGCCGCATCTCGTTCATCGCCTGGTTCAGGTGCTCCGCGGCTTCGGCCGAGTCCAAACCGGCCCGCTCACTGGCGTCCGCCGCCTTGTCAGCCAGATCACCCTGTCGAGGCGCCATGGGACGAAGTTTCGTCGGGTCCGACTCCACCAGGGCAGCCTCCGCCTTCAACGCCTTTTGCTGGTCCAGCAGCGCCGCCACGTCCTCCCGCACCTGCTGGAGATTGGTCAGCGGATCCGCAGCCGCTTGCCGCTGCTTCTCCAGGCTGTCAATCCGCTGCTCCAACAGGCGCTTGGCCGTCGTCAACCTCGCCAATGCCAAATCCTGCTGCGTCGCCGCCGCCAACCGACGCGCCTTCACATCGCCCCCGGGACTCTCCAGCGATCCACGCGCTTCCTGCATCCGACCGACCGCCGCTTGCACATGCTCTCCGGCCGCCACGTCCAGCGACGATGTCATGGCCCCGATGACGTCGGTGTCATCCACCAACTCCGCCTGCCGCCCTGCCGCCGGTGGCAGGGATGACGGCCGGGTATCCGTCTGACGCGTCACCCCCCGCACCGCGTCCTGGCGGGTCACCAGCCCGTCAATTTCGCGCACCGCCGCCTGCAGGGCTTCAACCTCGTCCGAAGGCACCACCAACTGGCGGGCCACTTCCCGCAGCAACCCCCGCACCGCCCTCTGCCGCCCGGTCGCGCTTAACAATTGCGCGGAGTTGAGATCCTTGATCACTCCATCGAGCACCCGACCGAGCCGCACCACTTCCGGTCGAGCCATCGCCTCCGCCGCCCGCGCCGCCGCGTCGTTGTCATCTTCACCTTCCCACGATCGCAAACGGTCCATCACCGCCATGACTTCGTCCCTCAGCGACGCCTGTTCGCTCACTTGCAACTGAAGCGAAATCCGCTGGTTCTCCGACAGCCACTCCCGCTTCCGGCTCGCTCCCGCCTGCGCCAGATTCAGGGTGTCACGCATCGCCACGTGCTGGCGGGCCGCCAATTCTTCCAAGCGCGCCGCAACGCCCGCCAGTTCCTGCTGCCGCTGGTACTCCAGAAGAATCTGCCGAAGCTTGACCCCGACCGTCTTCTGGTCCCCAAACGCCTCCAACAACCGGCCCCGTTGCTCACCCGACTCCGCCATCCCGCGCGCCTCCTGCAACAGCTCGATGACCCGCGCCATATCGTCGTCGCTCAACTGGCTCAGCAATCCGCGAATCGACCCCAGAAGCTGTACTTCCTCACCCACCAGGCCATTCCGCGAAAACTCCGCGAGAATGATGTCCAGTTGCTCGCCCACCCGCGCCGTACTTCCCCTCAACTGCTGCTGGCCGACCTCCGCCTGGGATAGCACATCCCCTTTCCCTGAAACCGCCACACTGCGGCCCGGCGCCAATGCCACCCCGTCCGCAGCCCCCCCACCGACCGCGCCAAGGAGCCAAAGCCCCAGTCCCAGCCATCGGCCCAGGGCCTTCATCCAAGTGTTCATGGGTGTGTTGCTTTCAATCATCGCGGCGCCGCCTTCTCCATAATGATCCGCCCCAGCGAATCATTCAAACGCTCCTGGCCCTGCGCCACATCTCCCAACCGCCCAATCGCATCGCCCGCCCGGGTCAACAGGTCGGATCGCTTCTCTGCCTCGGAAACCACCCGCGCCAAATAGCGTTCGCTACGGCCAACGCCCGGCCCTCCCTGCTCCCGCCGGTCCAATGCCTCGACCCAGAACTCCAGGAACGCTCCTTCCTGAACCACCGGCCGGACGTCGGATAGTTTCCATTCGAATCGCCGCCGCACCGCGTTCGTCGTTGCTCCGTCCAGATCCAGTTCGATGGCCGTCGGCGCGGAGTTTGCATGGGTGCTCGCGGCCGCCTGATACATCAAACGAAGACGTGCCAACCCAAAATCGTCCTTGGCATCAAACGCCACCAACACCGAACCCCTCGTCGTTACCAACTCCTCACGTCGCGCCGGCAGGACAACACGAACCGTCGGCGGTTGGTCCTCCACCACGCTCACCGCATAAACCGCCGGATCCAGCGAAGCGATTCCCCGCGAGTCCAGCAACTGCACTGAAAAGCCCGTCCATCGCGCATCGTCCACCGGCAAATCGACCCGGAACTGATCCCGTTGCGCAGGATTCACCGTCGCCACCCACTGGGTCTCCACCCCGTCCATCCGCACCGAAGCTCGCTCCAGCGGTTGTCCCACGGTTCCGTCCACCCGCAGCCGGCTGCCCAAAAGCAAGGTCAGTTCCCCGAGCGCCACTCGACGCGGCGCCAACCCCGTGTATTTCGGCAATTCCAGGGTCAAATCCAGGTTGGTCACCACCGGCCTAGGTAGGACTTCCACAGCAAATTCTTCGCTCTCGGCGTCATGCACCCGCACGCGATAGCGAAAATCGGAAGTCAGGTTCGCCAACAGCCGCCCGAATTTTCCGGAACGCGCCTCTTCCGCCTCCATCACCAGCCGTTGAACCCGCCCGGCCGCGTGCCGAACCACCAACTGCCCCTCCTTGGGAATCAATCCCTCCACCCGGGCCATTATCATCAAGTCGTCCCCACGCCCCAGCACCCGTTCACCGGTGACCTCCACAATCTTGGTTTGCCTGGGCAAAGGCACGTTCCCGCCCAACGCCCGACGCACCAGAACCGCGCTGGTGGCCCCTCCCAGCCACATCACCACGACCGCCACCAACACCAGCGGCGCCACCCGCCGAAAGGCCAGCCGTAAACCGTCGGCCGGCACCAAACGCCCGAGATCCAATGCCGAAACCGCACGTTCCGCCTCGCCAATAAGCCGTTGAATGTAGGCCTCTGCAGCCCCCGCACGCGTCTCATCACTCGATCGCCCCAACTGAACCGCACTGATCAGGCGGCTTCGGAGGCCCGGCTCCCGACGTTCCATGTACAATGCCAGGCGATCCCCGGCGGGAATGCGGCGCCACGGTCGAATGCCGAACCGAAGAATGGCTCCAACGCCCACCCCCGCGTAAACCACCCAGGCCAAGCGCCGGCCCCAAACGGGCCAATCGAAAAGCCAATCCCCCATCAGACCCAAACCCACCAAAGCCACCAGCCACCCCATCACTCGAATCCATGCCTCCATCCAAACCAAACGCACCATCCGGCGACGCACCGCAGCCCCAGCGGCCCATAGAGCTTTCATTCCCGGCGCCGGCACCGGCACCCGCCGGGCCCCCGAGACAGCGTGATTCGTCGATTGAATCATGACATCAGGCAGACCCGCCTAAAGTGACACCGCCTCCCACCGTAAAACAACTCCGGACACCATCCGAGGCTGTCACGAACGGATGGGTCCTTTGCAGACCCTCGAAACGTTTCCCGCTTCCTGCCAGAATAACCTCGCGCAACGCAACCCTTGGGGGGCAAGTTATGGCCAGGCGCTACGGGCTGAACCGAGCTTCTCTCCCATGCGGGATTGAATGACTCCTAAAAACCCATTGACACCGGAGCCACGAGCCCCTATTCCAGACAGTCCAAACTGGACCGCAGTGCTCAGGACAACGCAGCCCGCGCCGGATTGTTGGAACGGGCCGATTGTCTTTTTGTCATCTGAAGGGTCCAGAATGGGTGGGGTGCCCATGTAGCTCAGTTGGTAGAGCACGTCCTTGGTAAGGACGAGGTCATCGGTTCAAACCCGATCATGGGCTCCAATAAGAACGGCAGTGGAACGGAACGCTCGCGAGAATCGAACGACACCAAGTCAGGAGTCAGGCAATGGCAAAGGAAAATTTTCAACGCACGAAACCGCACGTGAACGTCGGCACCATTGGGCACGTCGACCACGGCAAGTCCACACTCACGGCCGCAATCGTCGAGGTGCAGGCCCGCAAGGGACTCGCGCCCCGGATTTCGTACGCCGAAATCACCAAGGGCGGTACTGTGCGTGACGACACCAAAACCGTCACCATCGCCGTCTCGCACGTCGAGTATCAAAGCGAACAGCGTCACTACGCTCACATCGACTGCCCCGGCCACGCCGATTATATCAAGAACATGATCACGGGTGCCGCCCAGATGGACGGCGCGATCCTGGTCGTTAGCGCCGCCGACGGCCCAATGCCCCAGACCCGCGAGCACATCCTTCTCGCTCGTCAAGTCGGCGTTCCCGCCATCGTCGTCTTCCTGAACAAGGTCGACCTTGTGGACGATCCGGAACTGCTGGACCTCGTCGAGATGGAAATCCGCGATCTTCTCAACAAATACCAATTCCCCGGTGACACCACGCCGGTGATCCGTGGCAGCGCCACCGCCGCCCTGGCGGGCAAGCCCGAGGGTGAAAAAGCGATCGCCGACCTCCTCGCGGCCATCGACCGCTTCGTCCCGTTGCCCACGCGCGAAGTTGACAAACCGTTCCTGATGTGCATCGAGGACGTGTTCAACATCGAAGGTCGGGGAACCGTTGTCACCGGCCGTGTCGAACGTGGCGTGCTCAACCGCATGGACGAAGTTGAGATCATCGGCCTCAAGGACACCCGCAAGACGGTTGCCACCGACATTGAAATGTTCCGCAAGCTTCTCGATAAGGCTGAAGCTGGCGATAACGTCGGAGTTCTGCTCCGCGGCACCAAGAAGGAAGACGTCGAACGCGGCATGGTTCTCGCCAAGCCGACCAGCATCAAGCCCCACACCAAGTTCAAGGCTGAGGTGTACGTCCTCTCCAAGGAAGAAGGCGGACGTCATACCCCGTTCTTCACCAACTACCGTCCCCAATTCTACTTCCGCACGTCCGACGTGACCGGAACGGTCGCACTGCCGACCGGAGTCGAAATGGTGATGCCCGGCGATAACGTTTCCGTAGAAATCTCCCTGATCGCGCCAGTCGCCATGGAAAAAGGCCAGCGCTTCGCCATTCGCGAAGGCGGCCGTACGATTGGTGCCGGCCGTATCTCGGATGTAGTTCTCGTTGACTGATTCGAATCGGTGGGGGCAAGGCCGAGTCCAAAGGATTCGGCCTTGCTCGTCACCAGACTTTACAGTTCATGATTGTCCGCGTCGCATGTTAGGGCGTTAGCTCAATTGGTAGAGTAGCGGTCTCCAAAACCGTTGGTTGGGGGTTCGAGTCCCTCACGCCCTGCCAGCGAAGAACTGCACGGAGGGGTGGCAGAGCGGTCGATTGCGGCGGTCTTGAAAACCGTTGTGCGGCAAAACCGTACCGGGGGTTCGAATCCCTCCCCCTCCGCCAACCGAAACTATGAACAGCACCACTAGCCTTATTCTCTGGTCGACCATCATCGCCGCGGCGTTTGCCGTTGCGTGGCGTCTGGGTTGGCTCGCCAAGATTTCCGTTTACGTTCAGCAAACACGCGAAGAACTCCGCAAGTGCACCTGGCCCAGTTCTGAGGAACTGTGGGGCTCTACCGTCCTGGTGATGGTTGCCTCCGCTCTCCTCGGTATCTTCACGGTCATCGCCGACTTCGCCATGGCCTGGGTCGTCCGCAGCATTGTTTAACTCCTCTCGCCCCCCTTTTCCCCAAAACCCGCCATGCGCCACCGCTGGTTCGTCCTCCATACTCTCTCCGGTCAGGAGCAGAAGGTTAAGGACAACATCGAAAAACGGTCCCGACCGGAGGAAATGACCGAGTTCATCTCGGAAGTCCTCGTCCCAATGGAGAAGATCGCGGAGGTCCGTAATGGCAAGAAGACGGTGTCGATGCGGAAACTGCATCCGGGCTACGTCTACATCCATATGGCCCTCGTGGATGACGAGCATCAGCTGATCGAACGTCCATGGTATTTCATTCGCGAAACTCCCGGCATCATCGGTTTTGTCGGCGGTGAACGCCCCGTCGAAGTCGCCGAAGACGAAATCGCCGCCATCAAGGCCCAAATCGCCGAATCCGAGGATGCCGAGCGTCCCAAGGTCAGTTTCGGCGTTGGCGAAACCGTCAAAATCAACGACGGCCCCTTCCTCAATTTTAGCGGCGTCATCGAAGAGATCGACACCGACAAGGGCAAACTCAAGATCACAGTCAACGTTTTCGGCCGAAATACCCCGGTCGAAATCGAGTATTGGAAAGTCGAAAAGGCTTAACCCCGAACAAGCATTCTCATGGCAAAGAAGGTCACCGCCCAAATCAAGCTCCAGATCCCCGGTGGACAGGCGAATCCCGCCCCCCCGGTCGGCCCCGCCCTCGGTCAGCACGGCGTCAACATCATGGCGTTTTGCAAGGAATTTAACGCCCGGACTAAGGACGCTGGCGGGATGATCGTTCCCGTCGTCATCACCGTCTTCCAGGACAAGTCCTTCACCTTCATCACCAAGTCCCCGCCGGCTTCCGCCTTGCTCAAAAAGGCCGCCGGCATCGCTTCGGGCTCCAAAGTCCCAAACAAAGACAAGGTCGGCAAGGTGACCCGCAAACAAATCCTCGAGATCATCAAGACCAAGAAAGATGACATCCAGGCCGCTTCCGAGGACGCCGCCGTCCGCGTAATCGCCGGGACCGCTCGAAGCATGGGCATCGACGTCATCGACTAAACAACCCAACGGCGGGAGGGCTTCAAAAACCCGTTAACACCGCCTCCCAACATGCGCAGCAAACGATACCGAAAAGCCATCGCTCTCGTAGAACCCGAGCGAAATTACAACCTCCGGGCCGCCATCGAACTCCTCGCCAAATTCCCCAAGGCGAAGTTCAATGAAACCGTTGACCTCTCCTTCCGACTCGGCGTCGATCCGCGCCAGTCCGACCAGATGGTCCGCGGTACCGTCCCCCTGCCCCACGGCAGCGGCAAAACAGTTCGCATTCTCGTGTTCGCCAAACCCGGCGCCTCCTCAGATGCCGCCGTCGCCGCAGGCGCAGAATTCGTCGGGTTTGAGGACATGATCAAGAAGTGCACCGAAGGCTGGACCGATTTCGACATCGCCGTCGCCACTCCCGAGGCCATGGTCGAGGTCCGTAAGCTTGGCAAAGTCCTCGGTCCCCGAGGGCTGATGCCCAATCCCAAGACCGGCACCGTCACCGAAGACACCGCAAAAGCCGTGCGTGAATTCAAGGCAGGCCGTGTTGAGTTCAAAGTCGACAAGACCGGCAACCTCCACGTCGCCGTTGGAAAGACAGGTTTCACCCCCACACAACTGGAGGAGAACGCCCGCACGGTGCTCGAAGCCGTCATGAAGGCCAAACCGTCGTCCGCCAAGGGCATCTATATCCGCACCTGTGCTCTCTCGAGCACCATGAGCCCCGCGGTGTATGTCGATACCCGCGAGATCAACGCCCACTAAAACCTCTCCCCCCTCCAGCACACCATGCGCCAGGAAAAGAAATCCATCAGCGCCGAGTACGTCAAACGTCTCAACGCCGCGCCCTTCTTCATCGTCGCCGACTACACCGGACTGAAGGTTCAGCACTTCAGCGAACTCCGGAAACGCCTTCGCGTCTCGGGAGCGGAGATCCACGTGGTCAAGAACACGATCTTCCGTATCGCCGCCAAAGAAGCCGGGATCGCGGATCTCACCGGTACTCTTGCCGGCCAGATCTCCGTCATCACCGGTCCCAAGGATATCTCGGCCGCGGCCAAGGTCCTCAAGTCGTTCACGGCGGAATTCGAGAAACCCAAGGTTCGCTTCGGTTTCCTCAACAACCAACGCATTGAGGCTGCTGCTATTGCGACACTCGCCGACCTGCCCTCCATCGAAGTTCTCCGGGCCAAACTTCTCGGACTCTTCCAAACCCCGGCTTCCCAATTGGTCCGGGTTCTCAACGAGCCGGCCAGTGCTCTCGCCCGAGTGCTCAAAGCCAAAGGTGAGCAGACACCCCCCGAAGCGGCCTAAACCCCTTTCCCGGCGATCCTCGCCGGAATTACCAAACCCAATAGTAAATCGTCGGCGGACGGGCCCGTCCCTGAAATCAACTGCGGCCGCGGTTGGCGACGAAACGCAAAAACACCATGGCTGACATTAATTCAATCGCCGCTGAACTCGGCAAACTCACCGTCATCGAAGTCGCCGAGCTGGTCAAAAAGCTCGAAGCCGACTGGGGCGTTTCCGCCGCTGCGCCGGTTGCCGCCGCCGCTGCCGCTCCTGCCGGTGGAGGCGCTGCTGCCCCCGCTGCCGAAGCCAAGACGGAATTCGACGTGATCCTCGTCTCGTTTCCGGCCGACAAGAAGATCTCCATCATCAAGGCCGTTCGCGAAATCAAGACCGGTCTCGGACTTGCCGAAGCCAAGAAGCTCGTCGAGGAAGCCCCGAAACCCGTTCTCGAGGCCGCCAACAAGGCCGATTCGGAAGCCGCCAAGAAGAAGCTCGAGGAAGCTGGCGCCAAAGTCGAAGTCAAGTAGGTTCTCGCCCTCGGGCAGGGGTTGCCTCAAACTCCCCTGCCCGACGACGTCGGTCGATATATCAGCCCGTCGCGTCCGATTGCCGTCCCGGGCGGAGGGACGCGAGGGGCTCAAAACTAGCGAAGCGGGTAGCCGGCGCCGGCCGGGCTCCTGCTTTTTTATTCTCCGCTCGGGTTAACTTTACGGCCGGCAAATCTCAGAGTTTTTAACGATCCACCACCATGGCACAGCGCGCGACGGAACGGACCAATTTCGGCAAGATCCGCGAGGTCATCGCCCCGCCCAACCTGATCGAATTGCAGGTCAATTCCTACGAGGAATTCCTCCAACGAGATCTCGCCCCCTCCCGCCGCAAGAATACGGGCCTTCAGGCGGTCTTTACCGAGGTTTTTCCCATCGAGAGCTACGACGGCAAGGTCGTTCTCAAGTTCCATAGCTATGAGATCGGCGCTCCCAAAATCGACTGGCTTGAGTGCATCCGCGAAGGACTGACGTTCGGAGCCCCGCTCCACGTCACCTTCCATCTCGAGGAAGAAGCCGGCATCAAGGAGGAAAAAGTCTTCATGGGTGAGCTTCCCCTGATGACCCCCCAAGGGACATTTGTCATCAACGGTGCGGAACGCGTCATCGTCTCCCAGCTCCATCGCTCTCCAGGCCTCGCCTTCGAAGCCACCCAGCACGCCAACGGCAAGATGCTGCATGGCTTCCGCATCATCCCCGACCGCGGCTCCTGGTACGAAGCACAATTCGACACGAGCGACCTTCTCTACGTCTACCTCGACCGCAAGAAGCGCCGACGGAAGTTCCTCGTTACCACCTTCTTCCGCGCACTCGCCTTTCTCGACGACAAGGAAAAGGGCGACGAAAAGATCCGCGGCACCGACCACGAAGTCCTGCGACTCTTCTATGACATCGAAGAGCTCAGCATCAAGCAGGCGGAGGCCCTCGAAGACATCCAGAACAAGGTCCTCATTGAGGACGCCATGGATCTCGACAAGGGAATCGTCGTTGCACGCGCCTTCGAACCCCTCTCCAAGGTTGTCGTCAAGCAAATCGCCGAACTCGGTGTCAATAAGATCAAGGTCGTCGACACCACGGTCGACGAAGGCATCGTCATCAAGTGCCTCAAAAAGGACCCTACCCGCAACGAGGACGAGGCCCTCAAGGACATCTACCGCCGCCTCCGCCCCGGCGATCCGCCGACGGCTGCCAACGCCCGGGCCCTGATCAAGCGACTCTTTTTTGATCCAAAGCGCTATGACCTCGGTCGCGTCGGTCGCTACAAGATCAACCAGAAGCTTGGACTCCTGGACAAGCAGGATTCCCGCATCCTCACCAAGCAAGATCTGATCGCCGCCACACGGTACCTGCTGATGCTCAAGAAGGGCGAAGGCAGCCTGGATGACATCGATCACTTGGGCAGCCGCCGCGTCCGAACCGTCGGTGAATTGCTCGCGAACCAGTGCCGTGTCGGCCTCGCTCGAACCGAGCGACTCGTCAAGGAGCGCATGACGCTCTTCGATCAGAGCATGGACACGATGACGCCCCAGAAGCTCATCAACCCCAAGGCCCTCTCCGCCGTCATCCGTGACTTCTTCGGCAGGTCTCAGCTGAGCCAGTTTATGGACCAGATCAATCCTCTGGCCGAACTGACCCACAAACGGCGCCTGTCGGCTCTTGGACCCGGGGGTCTCTCCCGCGATCGCGCCGGATTCGAGGTCCGCGACGTCCACCCGTCCCACTATGGCCGCATTTGCCCTGTTGAAACGCCTGAAGGCCCGAATATCGGTCTGATCGCATCCCTGGCGACTTTTGCCCGAATCAACGACTTCGGCTTCATCGAAACGCCGTACCGGAAGGTCGAGGGTGGCAAGGTAACCACCCAGATGGAGTACCTTACCGCCGACCGTGACGAAAACTACGTCATCGCTCAGGCGAACGCCCAGATCGACGACAAGGGACACTTCATCACCGAACGGGTCACGTGCCGCCGCAAGGGCGATTTCATCGACGTCGAGGCTAAGGAGGTCCATTACATGGACGTTTCCCCCAAGCAGCTCGTTTCCGTCGCCGCCTCACTCATCCCGTTCCTCGAGCATGACGACGCCAATCGCGCGCTCATGGGATCGAATATGCAACGCCAGGCGGTTCCGCTTTTGGTTACCGAGGCCCCCTTCGTCGCCACCGGCCTCGAGGAACGCGTCGCCCGTGACTCCCGTGCAGTCCTCGTCGCCGAGGAAGCCGGTAAGGTCGCGTCTGTCACCGGCAACTCACTCGTCATCACCGCCGACGGCAAACTCCCGGAGACCAAGAAGAAGGTCAAAAACGATCCCTCCGGCGGCGTCGCCGTCTACCCGGTCCGCAAGTTCATGCGGTCCAATGCCGCGACCTGCATCAACCAGAAGACCCTTGTTAGCAAAGGTGAAGTGGTCAAAAAGGGACAGGTCCTCGCGGACGGACCCTGCACCTCCAACGGCGAACTCGCTCTCGGCCGCAATGTGCTCGTCGCATTCATGCCGTGGAACGGCTACAACTTCGAGGACGCTATCCTGATCAGTGAGCGCATCGTCAAGGATGACGTCTTCACCAGCATCCACATCGACGAATTCGAGGTCGGCGCGCGTGATACCAAGCTCGGACCCGAGGAAATCACCCGAGACATTCCCAACCTCGGCGAGGAGGCCCTCAAAAACCTCGGACCCGATGGCGTCATTCGTATCGGCGCGGAAGTGAAGCCCGGCGACATCCTCGTCGGCAAGATCACGCCCAAATCCGAAACCGAGCTCGCACCCGAGGAAAGGCTCCTCCGCGCCATCTTCGGCGAGAAGGCGGCCGACGTGAAGGACACCTCCCTGAAGGTCCCTTCAGGCACCTATGGCATCGTCATGGATGTAAAAGTGTCGTCCAAAAAGGAGAGTGAGAAGGGGATGATCGCCATGCCTGCCACACCGGCGAAAGCCATCTCCGGCGACGCCCGCAAGCAGGCGAAGCAGGTCTTGGACGAACACAAGGCCAAGGCAGAGGAATTGCGCGAGCAGCTCACCGAGGCCCTGTCCAACATCCTCCTCGGCGAGAAAATCCCCCTCGACGTGGTCAACAGTGAAACCGGCGAGATCATCATCCCCGCCAACCGCAAGATCACGAAGACCCTCCTGCGCAAACTCGCCCAGGTCTATGACCGGATCGAAATCGATCCGTCGCCGATCCGGAACAAAATCAACGAGATCATCGGACAGTTCAAAAAGAAGTTCGACGATCTCCAGATGCAGCACGACGAGGATTTGGAACGTCTCGAATCCGGGGACGACGTCGATCCTGGAATCATCAAGCAGGTTAAGGTCTATATCGCCTCGAAGCGCAAGCTCTCCGTCGGTGACAAGATGGCAGGACGCCACGGTAACAAGGGCGTCGTTGCCAAGATCGTCCCCGAAGAAGACATGCCCTTTCTCGCCGACGGCACCCCCGTCGACATCGTCCTCAATCCTCTGGGCGTGCCTTCGCGCATGAACGTCGGTCAGTTGCTCGAAACCCACTTGGGTTGGGCTGCCTGCATCCTCGGCATCAAGTTCGCCACCCCGGTCTTCGATGGCATCAAGGAGTCCGAGATTCGGGAACATCTCAAGCGTGCCTCCGCCAAGTTGAAAGCGGAGCACGGCGAACCGCTCGTCAACGAAGCGGGCAAGACCATCCTCTACGACGGACGCACAGGCGATTCCTTCGATCAAGAGGTGGTGGTCGGCTACATCTATATGATGAAGCTCGGACATCTTGTCGCCGACAAGATCCACGCCCGCGCCGTCGGCCCGTACTCGCTCGTCACCCAGCAACCGCTGGGCGGCAAGGCCCAGTATGGCGGACAGCGTTTCGGCGAAATGGAAGTTTGGGCCATGGAGGCTTACGGAGCGGCGTACATGCTCCAGGAGTTGCTCACCGTGAAATCCGACGACGTCCAGGGACGTACCCGGATCTACGAGAGCATCGTCAAAGGCGACAACGCCCTCGAGGCCGGCGTCCCCGAGTCGTTCAACGTCCTCGTGAAGGAAATGCAATCCCTAGGCCTCGACGTCCGCGTCGGATATACCGGCCCCGTGGATCCGACCCTCCAACCTGGCGCCCACGCCCTCACCGGCATCGCCTCCTGATCAACGTCCCATCCCGTCCACTGCCCACTCATCCCATGCTCACCAACGCCAAGGAAACTGCCCGCGAGTTGCTCGGCCTCGACAAGGTCAACCAGGTTGACCATGTCTCGATCTCCGTGGCTTCCCCGGAGTCCATCCGCGCCTGGTCCAAGGGCGAGGTCAAGAACCCCGAGACCATCAACTACCGTACGTTCAAGCCGGAGAAGGGCGGCCTCTTCTGCGAACGAATCTTCGGTCCCGTCAAGGACTGGGAGTGCTCCTGCGGCAAGTACAAGCGGATCAAACACCGCGGCGTCGTTTGCGACCGTTGCGGTGTCGAGGTCACTCTCAGCCGCGTCCGACGCGAACGGATGGGCCATATCGAGCTCGCCGTTCCTGTCTCTCACATCTGGTTTTTCAAATGCATGCCGTCGCGCATCGGGCTGATGCTCGACATGACGGCCCGCAACCTCGAACGCGTCATCTACTACGAGGACTACCTCGTCATCGACCCCGGGAACACTCCGCTTAAGGAGCACCAGCTTCTCAGCGAATTGGAGTATCGCGACGCCCGCTCCACCTATGGCACTGACGCCTTCACCGCCAAGATGGGCGCTGAAGCCGTCCGCGACGCCCTCGTTAAGGTCGACCTGATCAAGCACGTCGATGTGCTTCAGCAGCAGATGGTCGAAACTAAGAGCAAGCAGACACGCAAAAAGCTCGCCAAGCGCATCAAGCTCTTCCAGGGCTTCACCATCGGCAAGTCCCGGCCCGAGTGGATGATCCTCACCGTCCTGCCGGTCATCCCCCCCGACCTCCGCCCGCTCGTTCCCCTCGAAGGCGGCCGCTTCGCCACCTCCGACCTCAACGACCTCTATCGTCGCGTCATCAACCGGAATAACCGGCTCAAGAACCTCCTCCAGCTCAAGACCCCCGAGGTCATCATCCGCAACGAAAAGCGCATGCTGCAGGAGGCGGTGGATGCCTTGTTCGACAACGGTCGCCACGGCCGTCCGGTCACCGGCGCCGGCAATCGCGCCCTCAAGTCCCTTTCCGACATGCTCAAGGGCAAGAGCGGCCGTTTCCGTCAGAACTTGCTCGGCAAGCGCGTCGATTACTCCGGCCGTTCCGTCATCGTCATCGGTCCCGAACTCAAACTCCACCAGTGCGGTCTTCCCAAGAAGATGGCTCTGGTGCTGTTCGAACCGTTCATCATCCGCAAACTGAAGGAACGCGGGCTCGTCCACACGGTCCGCTCCGCCAAGAAGATGATTGAACGCCAGGTCCCCGAGGTCTGGGACATTCTGGAAGAAGTCACCAAGGGACACCCGGTTCTCCTGAACCGCGCCCCAACCCTTCACCGCCTCTCCATTCAAGCTTTCGAGCCCATGCTCATCGAAGGCGAGGCGATCCGCATCCATCCTCTCGTCTGTACCGCCTACAACGCGGACTTCGACGGTGACCAGATGGCGGTGCACGTGCCGCTGTCCGTTGAGGCGCAGATGGAGGCCCGCCTTCTCATGATGGCGCCCCTCAACATCTTCAGCCCGTCGAGCGGCAAGCCCATTATGACCCCCACTCAGGACATCACCCTGGGTTGCTATTACCTCACCGCGGAACCCCGCCTCGCGAAAAAGGACGGCGACCGTCTCAAACTCTTCGCCACCAAGGACGAGGTCAATTTCGCCCATATCGAAGGCGATTGCCGCACCCACGAGCGTATTCTGCTTTCAAATCCGGACTACGGCCGGAAGACCATCTACGGCGATGCCAACAAGAAAATCATCGAGACCACAGTTGGTCGCGTGATTTTCTCCGAGATCTGGCCGACCGAACTCGGTTTTCCCAACCGCCCGATCAAGAAGAGCGAAATCGGTGACCTGATCTGGAACTGCTACAAGTTCTGCGGCCAGGAACGAACCGTCGTCGTCTTGGATCGCCTCAAGGAACTCGGCTTCCGCGAGGCAACCCGCTCCGGCACCTCCATCGGTATCGATGACATGATCATCCCGAAGGAGAAGGATCATGAGATCGCCAGCGCCCAACGACAGATCGTTGACGTTGAGAAGCAGTACCGCAAGGGCATCATCACGCCCGGCGAACGCTACAACAAGATCGTCGACATCTGGACCCATTGCACCGACCAGATCGCGAGCGTCATGCTCAAGACGCTCGAACGGAACGACGACAGGAAGAACCGGCTCGGACGCTCCGAGTACAACCCGGTCTTCCTCATGGTCGATTCCGGCGCCCGCGGTAACAAGGCCCAGGTCCGTCAGCTCGCCGGCGTCCGCGGCCTCATGGCCAAGCCTTCCGGTGACATCATCGAGAAACCCATTCTCTCGAACTTCCGCGAAGGCCTCACCGTCCTCGAGTACTTCATCTCGACCCACGGCGCCCGCAAGGGTCTCGCCGATACCGCCCTCAAGACCGCCGACTCTGGGTACATGACCCGCAAGCTCGTCGACGTCGCCCAGGATGTCATCATCCGCGACGACGACTGCGCCACCACCAACGGCATCTTCGTCCACTCCATCTTCGAGGGCGAAGACGAGATCGTGAAGGTTGCGGATCGCGTCCTCGGCCGCTACGCCGCCGAAGACATTGTCGATCCCAACGATCCCAAGTCGCCGCTCGTCAAGGCAGGCGAACTCGTCGACGAAGAGAAGGCCGCTCGCATCTCGCGCCTCGGCATGGAACGTCTCAAGATCCGTTCCGTTCTCACCTGCGAAACCAAGCAGGGCATCTGCAAGAAGTGCTACGGCCGAAACCTCGGCACCGGGCGCCTCGTCGAGATGGGTGAGGCCGTCGGCATCATCGCGGCCCAATCCATCGGCGAACCCGGCACCCAGCTCACGATGCGGACGTTCCACATCGGCGGCGCCGCCACCGGCGCCTTCAAACAGCCGCAAATCCGGGCCAAGCACGACGGCCTCGTCAAATACAACGACATCCGCTACGTCACACTCGACGACGGCAGCAACATCGTTCTCAACAAGACCGGTTCCGTCGGCATCTTCGACGAAAACAACCGCGAAATCGAAACCCATGTGGTCCCCATCGGCGCCATCATCACCGTCCCCGACGGCGGCCAGGTCAAAGGCATCCAAGTCACCCCGACCAAGCAGAAGGTGGAAGGCCAGCTGTTCGTGCAGTGGGATCCCTACAACGTCCCGATCATCTCGGAAAAGGCGGGTCATATCCGCTTCCACGACATCATCGAAGGCGTGACGATGAAGTACGAAATCGACGAGACCACCCAGCAGGAAGCGGTCGTCGTCATCGAACACAAGGAGGACCTCCACCCGCAGATCATCATCGCCGATGATCGCGACGAGCCCATCGCCAGCTACCCCATCCCCTCTGGCGCCCATATCGTCGTCGAGGAAGGGGCACGAATCCCGGCCGGTGCACTCCTCGCGAAAACACCCCGCAAGTCCTCCAAAACCAAGGACATCACCGGCGGTCTGCCCCGCGTCGCCGAATTGTTCGAGGCTCGCCGACCGAAGGATGCTGCCGAGATCTCCCGGATCGACGGTCTCGTCGACTTCGGACCCAGCGTCCGAGGCAAGCGATGCGTGGTCGTCCGCGATACCACCACCAGCCAGGAGGAGGAGCATCTCATCCCGATCGGCAAACACGTTATCGTGTTCAAGGGCGACTTCGTGAAGAAGGGCCAGCAACTGACCGAGGGTCCGGTCGTTCCGCACGAAATTCTGGACGTCCTCGGACCCCAGGCTCTCCAGGAACACTTGGTGAACGAGATTCAGGAGGTCTATCGCCTCCAGGGTGTCACCATCAACGACAAGCACATCGAGATCATCATCCGTCAGATGCTCAAGAAGGTGCGCATCACCGAACCGGGCGATACCACGTTCCTGTGGGGGGAACAGATCGACAAGATCATGTTCGAGGATGAGAACAACCGCGTCGAAAAGATGGGTGGCAAGCCGGCCGAAGCCGTCCCTGTCCTGCTCGGCGTGACCAAGGCCTCGCTCGAAACCGAGTCTTTCCTCAGTGCCGCCTCCTTCCAGGACACCACCCGTGTCCTTACGGACGCCGCCACCATGGGCAAACTCGACTACCTCCGTGGCTTCAAGGAGAACGTGATCATGGGTCACATCATTCCTGCCGGAACCGGTTACCTCACGCACCGAAATCTCAAGGTCAAGGCTCTCGTCGAGGTTGGCCCCGAAGAAGCCCAGCTCCCGGCAGCCTTCACCGACGAGGAACAACCCGTCGCCGGCTGACCCTGTTTTCCAATCCGCTTAGCGAGGCGCCCGGCACCACCGGGCGCCTTCATTTTTTTCTCACAGCCAACGACTTGCACGCCGGCTGCGCTCAGGCTCTCCTTGTGGGTCCGCGCATGGATACCATCATCATGTCGCCTCAGCCGGCAGACCGCCTGGTGCGCTTCGTCGGTGACTTAATCCGCTTCTCCATCACATCCGATCCCCAAGCGTCGCCCAAGTCCGGCTGGCAGGCCCGCCTCCGGACCAGCCTTGGGCGCGCTCGGATTGTCAGGGAGGAGATCATCCGCGCCCATGTCGCCAATGTCCCCGCCTTTGGCGCCCGATGGCATGACGTTCCCCTGACCTGGGACGGCACCCGTTGGACTCGTGAAATCGTCCTCTGCGAGGCCGGTTACTCTTCGGCCAAGGCTTATCTCGTCGATCCCAAGGGTTTCCAGCATTGGCCCGACGGATCTGATGTCGGAATCTCGGTCCATCCTGATTGGACCCGCACCCGCAACACCGTTTACTGCGCCTTCACCCGCCTTTTCGGCATCACCCGCACCGAATCTCAACTTCGGCCAGAAGCCGACGAAATCACCCTCCAAGCCCTCGAGAAGAAGGGGTTCGCAACTCTTCCAGCCTCCGGAACTTTCCGCGACCTCTCCCGTCAGCTTCCCCATATCATCCAACGCCTTGGTTGCCAGATCCTTCACCTTCTCCCCGTCCATCCCACTCCAACCACCTTCGCCCGCTACGGTCGGATGGGCAGCCCTTACGCCGCCCTGGATCTCACCTCCGTCGACCCCGCCCTCGTCGAGTTCGACCATCGCACTACCGGCATCCAACAATTCGAAGAGCTCACCCAGACTTCCCATCGCCTCGGCGCCCGCGTTTTTCTCGATATCGTCATCAATCACACCGGCTGGGGCTCCCGCTTGTTTGAGGAGCATCCCGAATTCTTCCGCCGGGAAACCGACGGGCGCTTCGCTTCCCCCGGTGCCTGGGGTGTCACCTGGGAGGATCTCGTCGAGCTTGAACCGCACGACGTCGCCCTCTGGGATCGACTCGCCGAAGTCCTCCTCGCCTGGTGTCGCCGTGGAGTCGATGGCTTCCGCTGCGACGCCGGCTACAAGGTGCCCACCCAAGTCTGGCAGTACATCAACGCCCGCATTCATGCCGAGTTTCCAGACGCCGTTCTCCTTCTCGAAGGACTGGGCGGACCCTGGGAATCCACGGAAAGCCTCCTCACCGAAGGCGGCATGCAATGGGCCTACTCCGAGTTGTTCCAGAACTATTCCGGGGAACAGGTCCAGTGGTACCTCGACTACGCCCACCGGCAGTCCGAACGTTTCGGCACCTACGTTCACTACAGCGAAACTCATGACAACGACCGACTCGCTGCCCGAGGTCGTAACTGGTCCCTCCTCCGCAATCGTCTTTCCGCCCTCACGAGCGTGCGCGGAGGTTTCGGTTTCACATGCGGCGTCGAATGGCTCGCCACCGAAAAAATCCTGGTCCACCAGCGGACTGGCCTCGCCTGGGATTCGCCCTCTCACATCGTCCAGGAGCTTGCCACCCTCAACCATCTTCTCGCCCATCATCCCGCCTTCTTCGACGGCGCATCCCTCCAGCGTCTCAGTCCCGACGCCTGCCCCGCCTACGGTCTCCTCCGCCGAAGCGCCGATCAACGCTGGGTCGTTCTGGTCCTGATCAACCTCGCCACGGATCGATCGTCTCCCCTTTCCCTTAGCAAGGCGGATCTCGGATCGCCCAACCCCGTCGCTCTCGATCTGCTTGGCCAGACGCTTCCCGAAATCTCGGTCTCGGCCACCCACATCAGCGTCGTCCTTCCCCCAGGCTCCGCTTACGCATTCTCGGACCAACCCGCGCCTCCGGATTCGCTCGGCGATCAGTATCGGGCCTCCCGCGCCCGCGTGGCTTGGGCACTCCAAGCCGCCTCCGAACAGGTACCCGCCGAATGCCTGTCAGGGCTCGATACCGAAACCACCTCACGGCTGGTTGCCGAGGATGCACCCCGTTGGCTGACCCTCCTGTCCGAGGCGATTGCCAAACGCCCCGCCACCGCGGATGTTCCGCTCGATCTTTCCATCATTACCACCGAATGGACCCGAGCCTCCCCGTTCCCGCGTGTCGTCGTGTGGCGTCCTGAACAGTCACGCCGAATCACCCTCGTCCCTCCCGGCTGGTGGCTCGTGCTTTTCCTCGACACCCCGTTCCACGCCCATCTCCGCGCCGACGGCGCCCGAGTGGAATCTCACCGCCACTCCGTCCCGGTCTCCAAGGGGCATATCGTCGCATTTCCACCCCGTTCCCCAACCACCACCCAGACGGCGTTCCTTCGATGGGAGGCACTGGATTCCTCGGCGTCTTCCAGCACCGCCAGGCTTCACTTTCTGGCCGACCCGACCGACACACCACCGCCTCTGCCAGCACCCGACGCCGAGAGCGTTGTGCTCCTCACCAATCGGCGCGGCGGCATGTCCCGGCTTCGCGTGCATCTCGGCAGCATTCGCTCCAAGTACGACGCCGCCCTTGCAGCCAACCTGCATCCCTCTGTCCCTGTCGACCGTCACGTGCTCGTCAAACGCGTTCGCGGGTGGCTGAACGCCGACGGTTTCATTTCGCCCCTCGACGGAAACAACCTCCTTCATTTTCGCCCGAGTCCAGCACCGGCGTGGACCTTCCGCGCCAATGCCGGCGACGGTCGGAGCGTGATCATCGTGCTTGAAACCACCATGCTGGAGGATCGGAACACCGTCGCGTTCCGCTTCGCTCGATCCCGGACAGGCGCGCCCATTCACGCCGATTTGACCCTTCGCGTGGACATCGAAGACCGGAGCTTTCACTCCGAAACCCGCCGGAATCCCGGCGCCGAGCATCACTTCTCGAATCATTGCCGCGCGCGAACCGACGTCTGCGGCTTCGAGTTCACCCCCGCTCAAGACCGGCATCTGCGGGTCACCTGCACCTCCGGCGCATACCATCCCCAGCCGGAATGGTCAGAAAACATCCCGCACCCAATCGAATCCGGACGCGGGCAGGTTGCCAGGGGTGATGCCTACAGCCCCGGCTGGTTTGCCGTACCCTTGCAACCAGGCGATTCCGTCGTGCTCACCCTCGACGCAGAAGCAGCGCCCCCCACGCCCCACGAAATCGCCCGCGCCTTTCCCCCTGCTCCCGACGTCGAAGCCCGCCTGGGAAACCATCCAACCGCAACACCCGGTGTCGCTCCTGGCACCGATGATTCACCCGATGTTCCCGAATCGGGTATCACTCGGACAAACTCAAGCCGTCCGACCACCGAACCTCCGGATCCATCGCCAGATTCTCCTCCTATCCACCGCCTCGATGACACGTCGACCTTCGCCCGTCAGCTCGCGACTGCTGTCGAAGCCTTTGTCGTTCGCCGCGATTCCGGCCACACCGTCATCGCCGGCTACCCATGGTTCCTCGACTGGGGCCGCGACACGTTGATCGCGGCTCGCGGACTTCTCGCCTCCGGCTGGCATGACGAAGTGGACGGCATTCTCCGCGTGTTTGGACGGTTCGCCGAGCAGGGCACCCTTCCCAATTCGATTCACGGCGACAACGCCTCCAACCGCGACACCAGCGACGCCGCGCTCTGGTTCATCCGGGTGGTCGAGGAAGCCACACCGCATCGCGCGTCGGACTTTCTCGATTACCCCATTCACCCTGGCGGCCCCTCCCTCCTTCAGGTCATCCGTGGCATCGTCGAAGGTCACCTCCGAGGGACGCCCAACGGCATTCAGGTCGATCCAGCCAGCGCCCTGGTTTGGAGTCCGGCCCACTTCACCTGGATGGATACCAATCATCCCGCCGGAACTCCGCGCGAAGGGTATCCCGTCGAAATCCAGGCACTCTGGATCACGGCCCTTCGCTTCCTCACTCGCGTCGACACAGCCTCCACGGACCGCTGGGAACGGCTCGCGCTCCAGGCCACCGCCTCGTTCGGGAAACTTTTCTGGCTCGAAAACCAGGGTTGGTTCTCGGACGTCCTGCTCGCAAACGCCGGACAGCCCGCCTCCCAGGCTGTCCCGGATTCCGCGCTTCGATGCAACATGTTGCTGCCTGTCACGCTAGGCCTTGCTTCCGAAACCCAGGGCCGACGGTGCGTGGCGGCAGCCTTCGAACACCTCCTGGTCCCCGGCGCCCTCCGCTCTCTCGCCCCCCTCCCCGTCACACCGCCGCTGGCGATCCGCACCAAGGAAGGGCACCTGCTCAACGATCCCAACCAGCCGTACTGGGGACGGTATGAAGGCGACGAAGACACCCGACGAAAACCTGCCTACCACAATGGCACCGCCTGGACCTGGTTCCTCCCCTGCTTTTGCGAAGCCCTTGCGCTCGCCTGGAATCAGCGCGCCGAAGCCCGTCGGGCCGCCCGCGCCATCCTCGCCACTGCGGCTGAGCTCCTGCCGGCCGGCTGCCTGGGTCAGTTGCCTGAAATCATCGACGGCGACGCCCCCCACGAACAGCGAGGCTGCGACGCCCAAGCTTGGTCCGTTACCGAGTGTCTCCGGGTCTGGCTCAGCCTGCACGATTCGTCCTCTGGAACGGATTAAACGCAATATGTTGGGCCGCAGGCATTCTATGGACCCCATAACTCGAAATACCTTGGAAATTCGAGGTTGTCTCGGCCTACCCTTCCGATAGGCTCCAAGGCCTCCGATTTGTGGAACGAAATCACCGTTCCATCGGTCGGGAAATGCGCCATGGCCGACGACTCCGCGATACCCTCCCCCAACCCCTCCACCGCCTCGGATCCAGGCCAGTACGATTCGTCGAAGATCGACAAACTCGAAGGCCTCGAAGCCGTCCGAAAACGCCCCGGAATGTACATCGGTGACCCCGATGAGCGCGGACTCCATCATTGCGTCTTTGAGGTCCTCGACAATTCCATCGATGAACACCTCGCGGGGCATTGCGCCAAAATCGAGGTCGTCGTCCACGTGGATGGTTCCGTCTCCATCCGAGACGATGGCCGGGGCATCCCCGTCGACATCCACCCCAAGTGGGGCATCCCCGCCGTCGAACTCGTCCTCACCAACCTCCATGCCGGTGGCAAATTCGGCCAGGGCGCCTACAAGTACTCTGGCGGCCTCCACGGCGTCGGCGCCAAATGCGTCAATGCCCTCTCCGAGTGGTTCAAGGTCGAGGTCTCCCGGGACGAATGCGTCTACCACATGGCCTTCGCCCGCGGCAAAACCACCCAGAAACTCGAGGTCATCGGCAAATCCCGCCATACCGGCACCCTCATCACCTTCAAGCCGGACGCTGAGATCTTCACCATCACCATCGAGTTTAAGTTCGAGATCCTCGCCAACCGCCTTCGCGAACTTTCCTTCCTTAATCCGGGTGTCGAAATCTTCCTCACCGACGAACGCGGCGACGGAAAGGTCGAGCACTTCTTTTACAAGGAAGGCATCGCCGAGTTCGTTCGCCAGCTCAGCAAAAACAAGGAAATCCTCCACCCCAAGCCGGTCATCCTCTGCAACAGCAAGGAAGAGGTCATCGTCGAGTGCGTCCTCCAGTACAACGACAGCTACAACGACCAGATTCTCTGCTTCGCCAATTCCATCCCCAACCCCGACGGCGGCACCCACCTCACCGGCTTCCGCACTGCCCTCACCCGCGCCATCAACCAGTACGCGCGGTCCAACAACATCCTGAAGGACAAGGACCCCGCCCTCACCGGCGATGACGTGCGCGAAGGCCTGATCTGCGTCCTCAGCGTCAAACTCCCCAACCCGCGCTTCGAATCCCAAACCAAGGTCAAACTCGTCAATACCGAGATCGAAGGCATCGTCTCCTCAATTATTTATGACGGGCTCATGACCTACTTCGACAATACCCCCGCCCTCGCCAAAAAGGTCATCGAGAAGGCCCTCATGGCCGCCCGGGCCCGCGAAGCCGCCCGCAAAGCCCGCGAAGCCGTTCGAAAGACCGCCCTCACCGGTGGCGGTCTCCCCGGCAAACTCGCCGACTGCTCCGACCGCGACCCCGTCAACACCGAGCTCTACATCGTCGAGGGTGACTCCGCCGGTGGCTCCGCCAAGCAGGGACGCGACCGACGCTTTCAGGCCATCCTCCCCATCCGCGGCAAGCTCATCAACGTCGAGAAGGCACGCCTCGACAGGGTGCTCCAAAACGCCGAGATCCGGACCATGATCACCGCCGTCGGCACCGGCATCGGCTTCGGAGAAGGCGAGGGAGCGTTCAATCTCGAAAAGCTCCGCTACCACAAAATCATCATCATGACCGATGCCGATGTGGACGGCTCCCACATCCGCACCCTGCTCCTTACCTTCTTTTACCGGCAGATGTCTGACCTCCTGAAGGGAGGGTATATCTACATCGCCCAACCTCCCCTCTATCTCATCAGCCGTCGCAAACGGGAGGAGTACGTCGAGGATGACCTCCAGCTGAATCGAATTCTCATCCAACTCGGGGTCGAGGACGTCCGCCTTAGAAATCTAGGCGACGACCACACCCTCACCGATCAACAGCTTTCGGATATTCTCGAACTGCTCGAGTCTCTCGACAAATTCGCCCTCGCCATTCGTCGCCACGGCGGCGATTTCGCCACCTTCGTCGAAAAGCGTGACCCGGAATCTGGCGAACTGCCCCGTCATCTCGTCCGCGTCCGGGCCGGCAATGAGGAGTCGATCCACTACTTCACCACCGAGGAGGCGCTAGGCCGTTTTTGCGGCGAGAATGCCGACCTCCGCCTGTTCGATGATGACGAATCGACCCCGGATCCTACCGCATTCGCCACCCCCGCCGCGACCGACGGTACGGAACCTACACCCGACCCCGCGCCAGCCACCGCCGCGGTTCCGGTGCCAGCCTCGCCGGCCCCCGTCAAAGGAGCCATCGTCCGCCGCGCCCGACATGTCGAATTGCACGAGGCCAAACCCGTCGGAGAATTGCTCCGACAATTGTCCCTGAAGGGGCTCAGCGTCGACCACTACGCGGCCCAGGACAAACCCCTCTTCGAACTCATCGAAGGCGAAGGCGACAGCCAGAAAACGCGCCCCCTCTTCTCCATCGCCGAGATCCTCTCTGCGGTGAAGGAGGTCGGACGCCGTGGCATCGAGATCAAACGGTTCAAGGGTCTGGGGGAAATGAATCCCCACCAACTCTTCGATACCACCATGAATCCTGCCAAACGAAAACTCCTCCGCGTCGACCTGACCGACGCCATCGAGGCCGAGGAAATGTTCACCACACTCATGGGGGAAGAAGTGGAACCTCGCCGCCAGTTCATCGAGGACAACGCCCTCAACGTCCGGAACCTTGACGTCTGATTTCCATGCCCGATCTCACCCCACCTGACGCGCCAAAACCGACTCCCGCGCCCGCCGGTTCCCTTTTCGCCGCAGGCGAAAAAGTCACCAAAGTCAACGTCGCTGACGAGATCAAGAACTCGTTTCTCGACTACTCGATGTCGGTCATTATCTCGCGCGCCCTCCCGGACGTGCGCGACGGACTTAAGCCATCCCAGCGCCGCATCCTCTACGCGATGAACGATCTCGGCGTGCAGCCGAATCGCAAGCACCTCAAGTGCGCCAAGATTGTCGGCGAAACCATGGGCAATTATCACCCCCATGGTGACCAGGCCATCTACCCCACACTCGTCCACATGGCCCAACCCTGGGCCATGCGCGACAAACTCATCGACGGCCAGGGAAACTTCGGCTCCGTCGAAGGCGATCCCCCGGCCTCCATGCGGTACACCGAGGCCCGCCTTGCCCCTCTCGGCGCCGTCCTGATGGACGACATGGGGAAGGATACGGTCGACTTCGTCCCCAATTACGACGAAACCCGGACCGAACCCACCGTCTTCCCCGCAGCGTTCCCCAACCTGCTCGTCAACGGAGGCACCGGCATCGCCGTCGGGATGGCCACCAACATCCCACCCCACAATCTCGGCGAGGTCATCGACGCCGTCTGCGCGCTGATTGACGATCCCTCCCTCTCCATCGAGGCCCTCATGCAGTACGTCAAAGGGCCTGACTTCCCCCAGCGCTGCCAGGTCTGCGGACTCGAAGGCATTCGGAACTACTTCCGCACCGGCCGCGGCACCGTCAAGATGCGCGGTCGCGTCGGCGTCGAGGAACTCAAAGGCGGCCGAAGCCAGATCGTCATCACCGATGTTCCGTTCCTCGTCAATCCCGCCAACCTCGAGGAACGCATCGCCGATCTCGTCACCGAGAAGGTCCTTACCGACATCTCAGCGATGCGCAACGAGTCCGACGACCACTGCCGCATCGTCCTCGAATTGAAGCGGGATGCGATTCCGAAGATCGTCATCAACAACCTATTCAAGCATACCCAGCTCGAAACTACCTTCAGCGTCAATGCCCTCGCCATCGACGCCGGCCGCCCCAAGACGCTCAATCTCAAGGAAATCCTCACTTGCTACATTGAGCACCGCCGCGAAGTCATCCTCCGCCGCACCCGCTTCGAACTGCGTGAAGCGGAAAAACACGCCGAGAAACTCGAGGCCTACCTCATCGCCCTCGCCCACCTCGACGACTTCATCCGCATCATCCGCACCTCGTCCAATCGCGACGAAGCCCGCATCCGGTTGCTCGCATACGACTTCTCACGCGCCACCGTCGAACAACTCGGCATCCTGATTCGCAGCGAAGCCCGTCTCGTCGACGGCCGCTACGCTTTCACCGAAGCCCAGACCGACGCCATCCTCGAACTCCGCCTCTACCAACTCACCGCCCTCGAGCGTGACAAGGTCAAGGGTGAGTACGATGAACTCGTTGCCCAGATTAAGGATCTGCTCGACATTCTCGCCCGCGAGGAACGCGTTCTCGGCATCATCAAGACTGAACTGCTCGCCATCCGCGCCAAGCACGCCACCCCGCGTTCGTCCGAGATTGTCCCCGATGAAGGCGAAATCGCCATCGAAGACCTGATCGCTAATGAGGGAGTCATCATCACCCTCACGCACAACGGCCTCATTAAGCGGACCACCATCAGCTCCTACCGCAGCCAACGCCGCGGCGGCCGGGGCGTGATCGGAATGGCCACCCGCGAGGTGTCCAAGGTCGAAGGCGAAGAGCCCGATTTCATCGAGCACCTCTTCACCGCCGGCACCCACGACTACCTCATGTTCTTCACCAACCTCGGCCGCGTTTACGTGGAACGCGTCCATGAAGTGCCGGACATGCCCCGCACTTCCAAGGGACGCAGCATCGCCAATTTGCTCGAACTCAAGGCCGACGAAAAGGTCGCCGCCATGATCCGGATCGAATCCAAGCTCAGCCCCAATCGCGAAAACATCACTTGGCAGCAGCCCGGTTACCTCTTCTTCGCCACCCAAAAAGGCACGGTCAAGAAGACCGCCCTCGAGGAATTTGGCAACGTCCGCAAAGGCGGAATCATTGCCATCAACATCGAACCGGGCGACACCCTCATCCAGGCCAAGCTCACCAGCGGCACCAACGAAGTCATCCTCATCACCCAGGGCGGTATGAGTATCCGCTTCCTTGAGGAACAGGTGCGTCCCATGGGCCGCCCCGCCGGCGGTGTCAAAGGTATCGAACTCGACGAACAGGACCGCGTCGTCGCCCTCGCCATCGTCGGGTCCGATGCCACCCTGCTCGTCGCCGGCGACAACGGCATCGGGAAACGTACCGCCTTCGATGAGTACCGCGGCCAAACCCGCGGCGGCAAAGGCATCATCACCATGAAAACCACCGACAAGACCGGCCAGGTCGTCGGCGCCCTTCCTGTCCGGGAATCAGATGAGATCATGCTCATCACCACCGGCGGCCAACTCGTACGCATCAAGGTAGGTGAGATCCGCGAAGCCGGCCGAAATACGATGGGCGTCAAACTCATCAACCTGGAAACGAACGACAAACTCCAGGCCATCGCCCCGGTCATCAGTGAGGAAACCGATGTTCCGGAACCCCCCGCCAGCTCGGATCCTCAGGACAAAATTCCCATCTGAACTTCTCGCGGGTCGCGGCAGGCAGAGGGCCTGCCACCAAGCCGGGCCTCTCGCCTGGCGTCCATCCCACGGCATGAACGCCATTGACCGCTATCACGACGTCGTCCTCGCTCAACTGGATGCCGCCCTCGCATCCCAGCGCCCCCATCTCGAGGTCGCCGCGGACCGAATCGCGGCCGCCCTTCTCGCCGACAGGTACCTTTACGCCTTCGGCACCGGACACTCGCACCTGCTCGCGGAGGAAATTTTCTACCGCGCCGGCGGCCTGGTCCGCGCCTGCGCTATTCTGGACCCGCCCCTCATGCTCCACGAGAGCGCCTCCGCAAGTTCCCGGCGTGAACAAGAATCCGGAGTCGCATCGGCACTCCTCGACCGGTATCCGCTCACCACCGGCGACGTGCTCGTCATTGCGTCCAACTCCGGCCGAAACGCCGTTCCGATCGAAATGGCCCTCACCGCCCGCGAACGAGGGATCGGAACCATTGCCATCACCAGCCTTGAACACAGCCGGGCATTCCCATCCCGACATCCATCCGGCAAACGCCTCTTCGAGGTCGCCGATGTCGTCCTCGACAACGCCGGCATCCCCGGTGACGCGGCTCTCGAACTGCCCGGATTGCCACGCAAGATCGGTCCCACCTCCACGTTGATTGGTGCCTTCCTCCTCAATGCCGTTGTCGTCCGTGCCATCGAACAGGCCGTCGCAGCCGGACATGCCCCCGAGGTCTACGCAAGTTCCAACGCCGACGTCCCGGGCTGGAACGAGTCGTTGATCTCCAAGTACCGCTCCCGCATCCGCCACCTCTGACCCAAACCCGTCGTCGACAAACCCGCCGTTCGTCCACGATTCTTCCCGCCCCGGTCCGATGAAGAAAAAGCCGCTGAAAGCCTACGCCGCCGCAGGCGTCGATATTGATCTCGGAAATCGTGTTAAAAGCACGTTGCCGCAACTGCTCGCCTCCACCCACCGCAAAGGCGTCCTCGGAAAGGTCGGTGGTTTCGGCGGGCTGTTCGCCCTCGACCTCGCCCGCTACAAGGAGCCGATCCTCGTCTCATCCGTCGATGGAGTCGGCACCAAACTCAAAATCGCCTTCGCCCTCAACCGCCACGACACCATCGGCCAGGACCTCGTCAACCACTGCGTCAATGACATCGCGGTCCTCGGCGCCGAGCCGCTCTTCTTCCTGGATTACCTGGGGACTGGAAAACTGGAGCCTCACGTCTTCAACGAGATCATCCGCGGCTTTGCCAAGGCCTGCTCCGAAAACCATTGCGCCCTGATTGGCGGCGAAACCGCCCAGATGCCCGGTTTCTATCAGGAGGGCGAATACGACGTCAGCGGCACCATCGTCGGCGTCGTCGAGAAGTCCCGCATGCTGAACGGTGCCAAGACCGTGCGCGTCGGCGATGTCGTGATCGGAATCGCGTCGAGCGGTCTACACACCAACGGGTATTCCCTGGCGCGCCAGATCCTGTTCGAACGTCTCAAGCTCAATCCCTCCAGCCGCCTGCCCGGTTTCGCCAACACCCTGGGAGACGAATTGCTCAAGGTCCACCTGAGTTACGGGCCGCTCGTGCAAAGGCTCCTTCGGAAATTCAACCCCGCCAGCGCGCCCATCCCCGGGCGAACCGCAAGTGGCCGATCCCGTTCCCAAAATTCGTCCCTCCCCGGCATCCGCGCGTTCGCCCACATCACGGGCGGCGGCTTCGTCGACAACATCCCCAGAGTGCTTCCCCCGAAATGTGATGTGACCGTCCGCAAGGGATCTTGGGATCTACCCCCGCTCTTTCAGCTTTTTCAGGAAAAGGGCGGGGTTGACGAGGCCGAACTTTATCAGGTCTTCAACATGGGCATCGGCATGGTCTGCATCGTGGCACCCGAAAAGGCCGACGTCGTTCTTCGCTTCATCCGTGCCCAAGGACATCCCGCCTGGGCCATCGGTGACGTCTCCCGCGGTTCCGGGTGCGTTTACCTCGTCTGACCCCGAAAGCCACCGATCCCCATCAAGGGATGGGTTTGTGGGTCGCGGGTCCATCAGCTCAGAAGACGCGCTAGGCAATCGCCCTAGATGTCGCCGGTTTTCCGGTCAATCCCGCCCGACTGTCGGCTTGTTTTCATTCGCATCAGATACCCTCGCATTTCATTCATAACCCTATGCACTGGAACCCTCCATTCCCAACGGCACCGAGGGGTGGGGGACACAAAAATCAGTCATTGACTTTATCACTTAGGCATTCATGCTCGCTGAAGTTGTTCTGGGTGGTGATCTCGTACTCCGTAGCTTCCGCTAGAACTCTGGATCACCCGCAGAACGGCTACGAACCTGACAACGAAACGCCGTTCGACACTGAATATGAATCGAATCTGTACAACTGCGCTAGGGACGGCCCTCTTGGCCGGAGGCTTGTCGGCTCAAGCCGACGGTCTGATCTATGACAATCTCCAGACTTCCCTCGGGGTCTTTCTGGGAGATTTTGGCCCCTACGGAGAGGCTGCTGACGACATCCAGATGACGGGCTCGGGAATCTTCAAGAATGCACGCGTCGCTTATGGCGCCGTTGGATTCGATGGAGACGAGACGCTGACCCTCAATCTGTACGCCATGGACGGAGCTCCCACCACGGGTAGCTTCGGCTTCAACACTCCCGGCTCCCTGCTCTATACCCAGACCATCGGTTTGGACGGCAGCGGTTTCGCGGATTTCGAAGACTCCACCCCGAGCGAACTCCTCCCCGACTACATCGGAGTTGGATTGATCTTCGGTGGCGTTGATTTCGATTCGAACACATCAGACGCCGGCCCCGCGTTTTATGACCCGCCGGTGGCTCCTGGCGATAGCTTCTACGATTACTACGTGCGCGATTTCGCAGGTGACCCGGACTGGGCGCTGTATGACTTCGGCGGCGACCCGGTCGCCAATTTCGGCGTCCAGATTGGCGTCATTCCCGAGCCCGGCACTTGGGTCGCAATGATTGGTTTTGGAGCTATCGCTGGCTCGATGGCCTTCCGCCGTATCCGCGGCGCGAAGTAACCGCAGCCCCGGTCGCGGCTGGCGTCAGCCCGCCCGACCCAGGCTATTCATTCGTTCGCTGCGGCGAATTCGAGCTAAAAACAGGTTCGAACATCGTTGTTCAATGGCCCGCCCTTCAAGGCGGGCCATTTGTATTGGCCACTCCGGATGCCGAAGTTCGATTCCCTCCCTACACTTGCGCCGCGTTCCCCAACGAATCAATCTGGCCCATCCCCCATGTACCGAACCTCACGCACAACCATGCGGCGCCTATTCGGAGTAACTGGTCCCGTGCCAACCACCCTCCCCTGCCACAGTCGCTCCACCCCGCTCGCGCGGTGGGCTCCGCTCCTCGCCGTCTCGCTCGTGCTCACCCTCTCTTCCCAAGCCGAAAACTGGCCCCGCTTTCGCGGCCCATCCGGCCAGGGTCACTCGTCCGAAACCCAACTCCCGATATCCTGGTCCGCCACCGAAGGCATTCGCTGGAAAACGTTGATCCCCGGAATCGGATGGTCGTCCCCCATTATCTGGAATGACCGGGTCTACGTGACCACGGTCTCTGATGCCAACACCCAGTGCCGCATCCTGGCCCTGGATCGGACCACCGGCCTTATCGTTTGGAACATACTCGTCCACGAGTTCGTACCGCTCCGAAAAGAACAGAAAAACTCCTACGCCTCGCCCACCCCAGTGACCGACGGCCAACGCGTTTATGCAGTCTTCGGAGACGGAACTCAGGTCGCCGTCGATCTCGATGGAAAACTCCTCTGGAAGAACGATGAAGTTCGTTTTTACAGCCGCCATGGACTGGGTGCCTCTCCAGTCCTCCACGGCAACCTGCTCATCATGCCGTTCGACGGTAGCAATCGGGTAGAGAAGGCCGGTGAATGGCCCAACAACTCCCAGGACGAGCAACTGGGATGGCGCACACCGTGGGATCGCGCCGAGATCATCGCGCTCAACACCGCAACCGGCAAACGGGTCTGGGTCGCGCGCCGTGGAAAATCCCGCATCGCTCACGTCACCCCGAACATCGTGCTCGTCGGAGGCAAACCGCAACTCGTCAGCCCTGCCGGTGACGCTATCCAGGGATTTGATCCGACCACTGGAGAACGCCTCTGGACCGTCTACTCCCAGGGCGAAGGCGTCACCCCCAGCTTCGCGTTCAGCGATGAGTTCATCTTCACCTCGTCCGGCTTCGAGAAAACCACCTTGCGCACCGTGCGCACCGGCGGGACCGGCGATGTCACCGACACCCATATCGCCTGGGAACAGCGCAAGGGTACCCCGACCCAACCTTCCCTGCTCTATGTAGCCCCCTACCTCTACTCCATCACCGATGGTGGCATCGCCCACTGCTTCGATGCCAAGACCGGTGAGATCGTCTACGCCGAGCGCATCGGCGGAAATCACAGCGCCTCGCCCATCCATGCCGACGGCCACATCTACTTCCTGTCGGAGACCGGTGAAACCACCCTCATCAAATCCGGTCCGAAATTCGAGATCGTCGGCCGCAACTCGATCGACGAGAAATGCCAGGCCTCACTCGCCGTCTCTCAAGGCCACCTCTATCTGCGAACCGAAACCAGTCTGTTCTGCGTCGGCAGGTAAGCGCGTCCGATGAACGGGTCTCGCATCCGGATCACCCAGGTCTGTCCGCCTCGGTTCCCGCGGGTCGCAGACCTCGCCCAGCGCATCTGGCCGGTCTGCTTCGGCGCCATCATTTCCGCCGCTCAATGCGAGTACATGATCCGACAGCGGTATTCTCCCGAAGCGATGGCCCAGGCCATCGCCGACGGAATGACCTACGAAATCATTCACCTCGACGACCTTGAAGCCGGGTTCGGAGCTCACGGCCCGGCATCCTCTCCGACCGAGTGGAAGCTCTGGCAGGTTTACATCCTCCCCGAACTTCAAGGGCGCGGTTTGGGACGCGACTACATCGACCATGTCGCCAGATCCGCATACCGCAACGGCCGTTCAAGCCTGCTGCTCACTGTCAACAAACGGAACGATCGGGCCCGAGCCCTTTACGAACGTTGCGGGTTTCAGGTGCGTGAATCCGCGAGCTTCGACATCGGCAACGGCTTCGTCATGGATGACTACGTCCTGGTGAAGTCATTGCATCCCGCCAACGACACTCCTTGAATTCTAACGCCTTGATCCGGAGGTTCCATGAACCTCCCCCGCCAGACCCGGGCCACTCCCGTCGACCGGACCGCCGCCCAACCGCGCGAGGCCATCAGGAGTTGCAGGGCACCTTGCCCCACCCCCTCCGCGTTCCGCTCGCCGCGCATCGCTTGCCCCTGGTCCTTGCGATGGTTGCCCTCCTTGTCGGCTTACCGCCTCTCTCCCTTTTCGCCGCCGACCTCCTGCTGAACGAAATAGTCAGTCAGAACCACTCCGGTCTCCGCGACGAACAAGGGGAGCGCCCGGACTGGATCGAACTCCACAATCCCGGCCCGGGCCCGGTACCTCTCACCGGTTGGTCGCTCTCCGACGACGCGGGACGGCCCAGAAGATGGACCTTCACCGCCGGAACGGTCCCGGCCGGTGAATCGGTGGTCATCTTTGCTTCAGGCAACGATCTTCAGACCTCGAGCGCCGCTCCCCGGTCGCCAGACCTGATTCCCGGCCTCGGTCTCTGGCTGAAGGCCGACACGCTGCAACTCTCCAATTCCGTTCACATTCGCCGCACGGTTTCCGGTGATTATGTGCGCCTTTGGCCCGATGCCAGCGGCCGTGGCCGGAGTGCGCGCCAAGATCTGGCGGCGCTTCAACCGCGCTACGTTCAAGCGCCATTTCCCTCCGTTCGATTCGACGGGGCTGATGATCAACTGCGACTGGCCGCTTCATTGGGAATGGATTCGTTCACCCTGGTCGCCGTCATCCGTCCCACCCGCTCCCATGAAATCGATCCGGTCGGAAACACGGGAGTCGGCGGGACCAGCGGACAGGCATGGCTCTTGGGTGCGGCCCACGGAGGCGATGCGAATGCAGGCATGGGGATCTCGGCCGGAACCAACGGCGTCAGCCTTTACGAGCACGGATCGTCCTACATGCCCGCTTTGGCGAGCTTCGAGGGGTCTCTAACCGCCCCATGGAACCTCGTCGCAGCCACCTATTCCAACCGGGTGCCCCACCTGGCCGTCAATGGTGTCCCGGGCCCTATGGGACCCCCCTCAACGCGGGCCCGTGTCTCCGCTCCCACCGAGATCGGCTCGGGGAGCTACGGGGCTTTTGCCGGTGACATCGCTGAAATCATCGGCTTCGACCGCGCGCTCGCCGACGACGAGCGACGCGCCCTTGAATCCCACCTGGCCAACCAATACGGCGCCACACTCACCACCGCTTACCACACCAATTTCCGACTGGACGCCGACGGTGAGCGGCTGGTTCTCACGCGTCCCGATGGATCGCGGGCCGACGACATCCGCGTGCCCGCGCTCCCTCGTGACGTCGCCTGGGGCCGACTTCGCGGCGCGCCGGACGTGTTCCGCCTCTTCTCGGAACCAACACCGGGCGCCCCTAATCCCGATCAGGGTGCCACGGCGTTCCTCGCGCCACCCAGGTTCGACGTGCCGGCGGGGTTCCACTCGGGTTCCCTGGCGGTTTCGCTGAGCGCACCCGATTTGGGCGTGGAGATTCGCTACACCCTCGACGGCTCGGAGCCCGGCCCTGCTTCCTCACTCTTCACCCAGCCGATTGTCGTCACCAATCGCGCCTCCCTGCCGAACCGCCTTTCGATCATTCCCACGGCGCCCGGTTGGTCGACTCCATCCGGCCGGGTGTTCAAGGGAACCGTGATCCGTGCCCGGGCCTTCCGCACGGACTCCCTTCCCAGTGAAATCCGAACCGCTTCTTACTTCGTCCATGCCCGCGGCAGCGAACGCTACACGCTGCCGGTGGTCTCGCTGGCCACCGACGCACGGCATTTCTTCAACCCCGACACAGGGATTTACGTCCAGGGCAACGCCCCCGGCGGCAACTACGCCCAATCCGGCGACGCGTGGGAACGGCCGGTGCATGTCGAACTCTTCGAAACCGATGGTTCGCGGCCTATCGCCCAGGAATCCGGAATCCGCATGCATGGCAACACGTCCTTCGGATTTCCGCTCAAGGCGTTACGACTCCACGCCCTTAACCAGCGCGGTACCGGACCGTTTCGCCACCGGATTTTCCCGGATTTGCCGGTCAATTCCTTCAACCGCCTCCTGCTCCGGCCCTCGGGGCATGACCACTACCTGACCATGATGCGCGACGGCCTCATGCAGGGCCTCATGCGCGAAACCGGCCTCGATATGCAGGGCTATCGGCCTGCCATCCTTTTCCTCAACGGCGAATACTGGGGCATCCACAATCTTCAAGAGGCCTTCGAAAAGGACTACTTCCAGTCCCACCATCCCGCGGTCGATCCGGACGCCATCGATTACCTCGAAGGCTACGCCCCCGGCGCCTTCCCCTACGAAGGCGATGCCAATCACTACCACGACCTCGTCCGTGAACTCCAAACCCGACCCGCCAGCGACCCATCGGTCTACCAGGACGTTCAATCCCGCATGGAGGTGCCGAACTTCCGCGACTACAAACTCGCCGAGATCTTCTACTACCGTTGGGACATCGGAAACCATCGCCTCTGGCGCCCGCGAACGCCCGACGGTCGGCTCCGCTGGATCCTGTTCGATTGCGATGTCGGCTTCGGCGGCTTCTGGAGTGAACCGAACCCTTGGACCTTCAACATGCTTCAGGCGGTTCTTGAACCCAGCGGCTCTCTCCACGGACACAACAACGCCGCCACTGTGTTCCTTCTCTCCTCGCTCCTTCGCAGTCCGTCATTCCGGCAGGACTTCATCAATCGGGCGGCCGACCTCATGAACACGACGCTCAGCACGGAGCGCATGCTCGAATTCATCGACCGGATGGCCGCCGAGATCGCCCCTGAAATGCAGGAACACACGCTCCGTTGGCGTGCCCCGTCGAACCTGACCGAATGGCAACGCAATCTCAGTGCCCTCCGCACGTTCGCCCGCGAACGTCCCCGTCATACCCGCCAACATTTTGTCAGCCAGTTCGGCCTGACCGGCACCGCCGAACTCACCCTCCTCACCCCGCCCTCTGGATCCGGAACACTGCGACTCAATTCCATCGCCTCACTGACCGCGTCCAACGGTATCTGGAAGGGCCTTTATTTCCTCGGAATCCCGATCCAACTCGAAGCCGTTCCTTCGCCCGGCTACCAATTCGCCGGCTGGCTTGAGCTCCCCGGCCTCACCAACAATCCGCTGACCCTCACCCTGACCGCTTCCCTGACCCTCACTCCCCGGCTGGAAAGCACCGTCGTTCTCCGTTTCGACCCGGCTCGTCGCCTTCCCAATGACTCTCTGGTGCTGCCTTTCCAGGGCTCGCCAAACACCCGCTACGCTTTGGAAGCCTCGCTGGACCTGAAAACCTGGCTCAACCAAGACTCCGTCACGTCCGACCTCATGGGCCACGGAACCTTCGAGGTCGCTCCCGAATCAACCCTTGGACGAGCGGTCATCGCCAAAGTCGGAAGCCATGCAGACCAGGAATTCAACGACGCACCTCCACCGGACGCCATGCCTGCCCGGGCCGACTCCCTAGGTACCGGCAACCCGTCCGTTTCCCGATTCTACCGGCTGCGCAGGATCACTCCTTGAAGCGCCCGCCTTCAAGTCACCGGAACGCCGCCTTCAATCCCAGCGCCACCCAATGTTGGTCGTACTCCCTCGCGGAAGCCCCCGAGTCCTGTGTTTCGCCGTCCTCATAGGCGTAGGACACTTCGGTGCTGTAACGCTTGGTGAAGTCGTAATGGATCAACCCGTTCAACGAAAATACCCAATCGTGACGAATCATTGGCCGCAGGAAACTCGTGCCGTAGGCTCGACCTCCGGCCCTGAGTGTCCAATGCGTGTTCACGACGTGGCGCCACCCCACATCCAACGTGATGTCCTCATAGGCGCTTCTCCCCGCGAAGCCCGGTTGCTCGAATTGCCGGGCCGAGATTACCACGGAGTCGGCCGTTCCAGGCTTCGCTGTCAGGCTGGCGTCGACGAACAGGTTCAACACGTCGTGATCACCCATCACCTCCGGCGCCCGATCCCCATAGCGTCGGAACTCGGGCCCCACCATGACGGCCGCCTTCAACCACCCAGCGAGCGGACCTTCCACCCCGGCCAGGACGCGGTGAAACCGATTGTCGTATTCCTCCGGGTAGTCGAGGAGACGCGCTTGGTCCTGTGCACCGTAGCGGTACCCCAGCCATCCCTTGAGCTCTGAAACCATCGGGCGCCCAGCGTCCGCCCCCATCACGAGTTCCGAACGATCCGCAGAGTTCAGATAACCGGGTGTGGTCTTCTGCACGGTCCGAAAGTCGTGGCTGTAGACGGTAATGGCTGGCCGCACCGACCACGGTCCCCATTCCTGCGTGAGGCGGGCAGTCCCCCGATACACGGCGGCATCCCGTCGGTCCCGAACCGCTGGACCGCCCGTGGCAGGCGCCCCTCCAGGCCCGGTCCAAACGAGGCCCTCCGAATCGCCGTCGATCACGGCCATGGTTCCCGAAACCTCCACCTTCGTACTCGGTTGCTGGAAAATTCCATCGACCTGGCAGCGGTGGGCCACGAAGTCCTCGGACGGCTCTACGGCGTCGACGTCCTGCACCGCATCGCTGAACCGTTTTTCCAGTCACGATTTGAGCTCCGGCTCGAACCGCTTCAACAACGCGTCGTCTTGCGCTTGGGCGCGACAGGTTTGCCGCGACGAGACTTCAGGATGTGGCTCTCCGCCTCCCGCACTTCGCAAGCACCTGGATGTTCCGCCGCGACCCAGGGAACGGTGCAACCCGCGATTGGGAGGGATCGCCGCGCACCCTACCCCGGTCCTAATGTCCTATTGCCCTGACGCGACGTGTTCGCCTTTCGGCTGGTGCCACAGGGAACGCCAGTACGCCTGCTCCACCGAGTACACATTCCCGACGTCCCCAGGGCTGGCACAGTCGGGCAGCATTCCATAGCGCTTCATCTCGCGAAACCAGTCCTGCCGGGGAACAAACCCCGCCATGTCGAAGCGTTTGTTCCCGTTCAGAAAGTGGTTCCCCGCGGCGATCATCCCCAGAATCGCCCGGTACCCGGCATCCGCCGTCGAGGCGAACACCGGCGGAACGGTGTTGGTCGTGTACCCCTGGCACAGCCCCCACCCCCCAGCCTCCCGAGCCAGGGGTGCCAGCAGGATCAACGACCGCTCCGGTCGCGAGAGATTGAACACGATGTGACGGCTAGTGAGCAGCCGCGGATCATCCATGCTTGGCTGCCAAAACGAAACCCCGCGTTCATCAGCCAGGGTCAGCGGAAGACGCCGAGCCGGCTCCTCGTGGCACGCCAGACACCGGGTTCGAATCACCTCACTCGCCACCTGAGTCTCCGGCCAGGATTCGCCGGTGTTGATCTGATTGTTCTCGGCGTAGTTCCCGATCATACCGCAACCCAACGCAGCATAAGTCCCGGGATAGGACGCGCCCGTTTCGATCCAGAGGCGCAGGACCTTCTTCTGCCGATCGTTCGCCTGCACTCCGTAGTGGGAACCGTCGAGCAACCGGAGCAACCGGCTCGCACTGCTGCCCAACGCGCGCGGATCGTAATTGCTCTTCGGCTGGTTGCGACCGTCCACAAACAATCCGGCGATTGTCAGCATGTAGTACGCCTGGCTGTAGAGTGGACCCCGATCCGCCGTGAACAACAGCCGCCCCGCCCTTGGGCCCCCTTGGGGAGTCCGCTCATACCCGTGGCATTCCACGCAAAGCGCATCCAGCACCGGCTGAACGTCCCGCGGAAAGTCGAACACATCCGGCACATCCCGCACGGGTTCGATCACCGCCGGGGCCCGGCGTACCGCGAGGGTCGCATGAAAATCAGCCCTCGGCGTCTGGGAACGATGTTCGTGGCAGCCCACACAACTCAGCGTCTCGCCCGGTTGGATGCTCGAGAAACTCTGCATTCGCTTCACCGCCAGGTCATTCTTGTCCAGTGCCACAAAGAACACGCTCCGCATCGCCGGCACTTCGAAATAGGCGCTGCCATCGGCCTCGACCGGGACCGTGCCCAGAATCCGCTCCAAGGTGAACGTCCCACCGTAACTGATCGGTTCCATCCCACCCGTGTAGTGGATCGGCATGGGCAGCGTCTCGAGCACCAGCAGCTTCCGTATTTCACCCTGCTTCACCCCGGTCATGTTCCGACCGTGATTCACGTCCGCCAGAATCATCCGCCCCGTCGTCTCCTGGGGCTTGACGCGTTGCTGAAGGATCGGCTCCCGCGCCCGCGCCAATAACGGTCGGGGCTCATGGCATTCCAGTCGCGCGGCCCTGTCCTCCGCCGGCAGTTTCAACAGTTCCACCGTCCGGCCTTCACCATTCATCAGGAACAACGACGCTCCGGACGCGGCCAGAAAGCAGTCTTCACCAAAACCCCAGGGATCACGGAAATTCGATCCTTTGCTGATGCTGCGGGCGAATTCCTGGGCGTCGGGACCACCCCGTGGATCCACCACCGTCACCACCCCATCGTGCTCCCGCTGACCGTGACCCGGCGAAAAACTCGCCACCACCTTGTCGGTCCCGGCGATGGGCTTGGCGTCGATCATCGTGATGCCCGGATGAAGGTTACCAAACCAGGTCATCTGCCCGGTGCCGTCCGGGTTGGCCACCCAGAGATGATGGAAATGGACCTGGCTCCGATCCACGTACTCCCATCGCGTGTAGACGATCCGCCCATCGGCCAGCGGCCATGGGGTGTTGTCATGCTCGTTGTTGCTCGAAAGGGCGCGCACATTCGCTCCGTCCGCGTCGCACCGGTGCAACACCGCCACCTGGGTCAGCCAGCAATTCACCCAGCGCTTGCAGCGGCTCGACACGAACACAATGCCTCCGTCAGGAAGGTAGGCACCCTCGAAGTCGTCGTACGGACCTTCCGTGATCTGCCGGATGTTGGAGGCCGACACCGCGCCGCCTCCCAGCACGCCCGCCGCGCCCAGTGTCATTTCGTACAGGTGGTACGGCTCCGTCCCACCCCGTCGCCAACTGAACAACACCTTCGTCCCCTCGTAGTTCACCTGCGGATCGCGCACCGATCCCTTTGGGTCATCCAGCAACGTGTTCAAATAGCCCGAGTGGAGATTCAACCGATAGAGCTTCCCCCCCTCGACCCACGCCTTGCGATCGGGATTGTCGGCGTAATAACCGAAGTTTGCGTACCAGTGACCGTCGGTCGGATTCACCCCGCGCGCCGCAAACACGATCGCTTCCACCTCCCGCATAGGTCCGCTCAAGAAGCCTTCCAGTAGCTTACGCCCGCCGGGATCACCCGGGGCCACAGCCGCGACCGCCCTTCCCAAAACGACGCCCCAAAAGAGCAGACCAACCACCACCGCCCCGATACGCTGCCGCTGCAGACTCGAGTCGGAATCAATGCGTTTATTCATGGAAACCTCGAATCCTGACTGCCGCCTGACCCTGCCGACGCCCTGCCGTCTCCCAGCGCCCTGCGGTCTTCCGTGTGAGTTGAAACTGGGCCCCGAGCGGCACGCCATTCTGGAACTCGGCAGTCTCGCCCGCCTCGCCATCATGGCCGTCCCCGGAAGCCGCGGACCCTTCCTGCAACAAGCCAACGAGTTGTTCGCCCAAGTCCGGTGCATCGTCGAACGCCAACCCCTTCCCCTGATTCCAACCACCCTGATGGTCTTCCTGCGGGATGGCATCGACGAGGACGCCTGCCGGCAGGTGATCGACGACCACTTCGGCGACAACGCCCCGGTCACCACCCTGGTTGTTCAACCACCCTGCTGCGGTGCCGCGCTCGGCATCGAGCTCTGGGCCCTGGGTGGTCCCGGCGTGAAAGTGGAGCGTTTTGGGCCCGACCTGATGGCGGTTGAATCGGACCGCATCCGCTGGATCTATGGCGGCGGCATTCGCACCAACCTTCCCGGCGCCGATCCCTACGGCGAATCCGTCGCGGCGTTCAAGAAGCTGGAACAGCAACTCACGGACGCCGGGGTGCGATTCGATCAGGTGGTCCGGACCTGGATCTATATCAACGGCATAACCGACTCTCAAAATGGCCTCCAACGGTACCAGGAGCTGAACCGCGCCCGGGCTGATTTTTATCGCGACCTTGATTTCGGTTTCGGTCGAAAGGCCCCTGGCGCCACCGGAATCATTTACCCCGCCAGCACCGGCATCGGTACCCGTGGCAACCACATCGACCTGGCCTGCGTAGCTCTGGATACCCAGCGAGCCGACGTCTTCATCCTGCCGTTGGAAAACCCGCAGCAAACCCCCGCCTACGACTACCAGGCCGTCTACTCCCCCCAACCGCCGAGATTCTCCCGAGCCATGGCGGTGGTTCAGGGACGTTTCGTGTCCCTTCTTGTCTCGGGAACCGCCAGCATTGTGGACTCCCGCACCGTCCATCCCGGTGACCCCGTGAAGCAGACCGAGCAAACCATCGACAATATCCAGCGGCTGATCACACCGGAGAACGTCTCGCGTCTGGGACTTCCTGGAGCCGGTGCCACCCTGCGCGATGTCGCCAAGCTCCGGGTTTACGTCAAACAGGAGTTCGACTACCTCGCCTGCCGCCGCGTGGTGGAACGGCGCTTGCCGAAAGTCCCCGCCATTTACTTGTCCGCGGACGTCTGCCGCCCCGATTTGCTGGTCGAAATCGAAGCCGTGGCCTTCGCGCCTTACCGCCCGGAAGCGGCCTCCGCTGCGACGCCATGAATCCTTCGGGCCCGACCGGCTCGAACGAACCACGCATGGACAGATTGAAGGGCCCATGAAGTTGTGAACGGGACCGGCTACGGGACGGCGGATGCAGCCAGCAGGTCCTGCCACGCATCTCGCAACCGTTCCAGTTCCTGTTCTTGTTTCTGATCGAACGCCCCAGCGCGCTGGCCGTAGGTGTCCATCCAGGTCATCAATCGGTCGCGTTCCGCCCGGGTCAACGCGACGCCGCGGTGGCCCCCCGGAGCGTCGAACAATGCCAGAAGCGCACTCCGCTGGGACGGGTTTCGACCCTCCGTCGAAACGCCCTGCCGATAGGCCGCCAGGACCTGTTCGCGCAGGCTGGGTTTTCCGTAGTCCGCCAGAGCATCGTACGCTCGCGCCGCCGTCAGATCATACTTTGCGGCTTCCGCATCCGGTCCATCGGCGCGGTGGCATCGCACGCACTGGGCCTCCAGCACGGGCTGAACCAACCGATCAAACCGCAATGGCCATGAACCCTCCGGACCCGGCGTGATCTTGGAAGGAGCCCGCAAGGATGCCAATGGCACCTGTGCCGAAGGCGTCCCCTGCCGCATGTCATGGCATCCCACGCAGCTGAGCGTCTGCCCCGGCTGAACATGGGTCGCACTTCGCATCGTCTGGACCACCCGCCCTTCCCGATCCACGGCCTGGAAGAACACCGCCACTCCCGACGGCACCCGAAAATACGCCGAGCCATCCGCCTCGACCGGCACCGTTCCCAAAACCGCCTTTCCTGGATCGTCCCGGGTCAACCCGATCGCCGGCTGATTCATCCATGGCTGAGTTTTCGCCGGGACCGCCACCACCCGCAGGGCCGTGATGTCCCCAGGTTGAACCGTCGAAAGTCCCCGGGTCACGTTGCCGATCAGAAATCGGCCTTCCTGGGGACCTTCCCAGTTCACCGGACTCGACAGTGTCGGCGGCGATGTCCGCGCCTGGACCGGAATCGGATACATCGATGAGATGTCGGGATCACGGTACAACAGTTCAAGTCCCCCTGAGGGCGTGAAGAGGTGAATGCCCATCCCATTCACCGGGCGTTGACGACCTTCCCGGGTTTCGGCTTCGACACCCCAGGAGACCAGCATCGTGTCCTCCGCCAACGGCCACGGATTGGCAAAGTATGCCTGCGGCCACCCTTCGATCTCAGGAAACGGTGTTTCCGGCGTCAGACGCGTCAATGGCGCCTCCCCTTCCATGCCCCGCGTCGGGTCCAGCAACACCAGGCTGCCCATCGTCTGCGAATGGTGTCCGCTGGCCGTGAAAATGATCTTGTCCGATCCCGGCACCGACCGCGGCTCAAACGTGCAGTGAGGCGCCTGTGTGTAGTTGCCATACACCAACCGGGCGTTGGTGCCGTCCGGGTTGATCGCCCAAAGGCTCATGTAGGGCATGTTGTCGCGATCCACATAATCCCAGCGGGAGTAGAGAATCGTGCCGTTGTTGGCCACGCTGGGCTCCCATTCGAACATCTCGAACGGCGAAATCGCGGTCAGATCGTCACCGTTGGCATCCATCGTGTGCAGCGTGTACACCGCCACCGGCCGGCTCGCGTCGCCACCGCAACGCACGTAGCAGTCGGGCAGATCCGACTTGGCAACCGTCGCTGCCGCGCTCGCCTTGCCCACTTGGATCGCATGCCCGCGACGGGTCGAAAGAAACACAATGCGCCCGTCCGGCAGGTAACGCGCATCAAAGTCGTCGTACTTCCCTCGCGTCAGTTGCCTCAACCCCGTTCCGTCGAGGTTCATCTCGAACACATGGTAGAAGGCATCCTCCGTCACGTTCGCCTTGTTCAGTTTGTCCTTTTCCTGCGCCAGTTCCGGATAGTGCCGGCACCAGGCGAAGAGGACCTTGGTCGCGTCGTCGCTCAACGCCGGCCGCAGAAAGCTTCCCGGGTGCTGGAACAATTTCCCGGTCAGGTCCTCGGTCACCGGCGCGCCGCTCCGGAAGTTCTTCAAAAGGTAAAGCCCGCCACCCGGCCGCGACCACCAGCCATAATACTGGTCGCTCATGTGGCTGTAGCTGCCCGGCACCCGCTTGGTGAAGAGAATGGTATCGAAGTCCAGCAAGGGGCTCGCCAGGGCCAACCGGCGTTGAAGGTACCGCGCCTCCATGTAAAGGGCCCGGAGCGACACATCAGGTAAAGCCACCGCCTGCCGACGGTTCAGCGCCACCACCTCATCCCGGTCAGCGCCGTTCTTTCCCTGGCGTTCGCAGTTCGCCACCACCTCGCGCGTGAGGGCGCCCCAATCCGGCTCACGACCGCCCCGCGCGTGCGCCACCGACCATTCGCTGAGGCTGCTTTGTTCCGCCGGTCGCTTGAGAGCGATGTTCGGTGAGCGTCCGCTGAGTTCGTGAACTTCCACTTCATCCAGATGCAGGGCGGTGACTCCCGGCAGTTGAAGGCGCACGTACCGGCCCACCGCATTGGTCAGCGCCACACGCAACGGCCACCGATCCGGCATGCGATATCCGTAGAAGACCGTCCCCGGATGCTCATACACCTTCTGCCACGCCTGGCCGTCCTCCGAGAGGAGCACGCGAAAACGAGACGCCCGCATGGCGGCCGTCTCGTCATCAGCGCGGTTCCAAAGACAGATATCCTTCAACGGCGCCACCGCCCCAAGGTCCACCTGCCACCAGGGCTCGTTCTCCACCGCGGTGTGGAAACCCCAGCGCCCATTGGTCACCCCGTCACAACCACCCGCCGCATCGTCCGCCGTGGTCAGGCGCTTTGCCGCCCGCGCGTCCGTCAGCACCTGCGCTTCCTGCGTCCATTCGGCTTCGATCAGCGTCTGCCATCGTTCGGCCGGCAGGGTTTCAGAAACCGCCATCGCAACGGTCGCACCCAGGACCAGCACGGCAGCCATCCATCGGTTCGAGCTCATAATGTTCCTTGTCGTCCCGTCATCCATCCGCGCTTCACGGCGTCTGCCCGCGGTTCGAGGCTTCCACCGTCGTGATCGGGTCTTCGCAGATGACGCGGAAGCCCACGTCGAAGACGCGCTGGTACTGGAAATAGGCCAACCGATAACTCGAGGTTCCGCGGAACGGACGATCCCGCCAGGAACCGCCACGGGCCACCCGTTCCGTGGTTCGCGGCAGCCCCGCCACGTCGTCCCGACCAGCATCCGACCGGTATGGATAAGGGCGGAACGCGCTGCGCGTCCATTCGCGGGCATTCCCGTGAAGATCATGCAGGCCCCATGGATATGGCTGATACCGGGGCACCGGTTCCGTCACGAACCCGCCGTCATGGAAGCGGGCTTCCTGGGGAATTGAGTTGTCGTAGCCCTTCGGATTCTTAAAGGCCCCCTTCGCGTAGTCCTGCACGTACGGATCGCCTCCGAACAGCGCCAGAGTGGCGTCCCCGAGGTTGGCGTGGCGGGAAAAGTCCGTGTCGAAGTCGCCATACCAGAACGGTGACGACGTTCCGGATCGGCACGCCCATTCCCATTGGGCTTCCGTTGGCAGCGACACCTGCAGACCCGTCTCGTGGCTGAGCCAGGCGCAGAATCCCATCGCTTCTTCCCAGGAGATCCGTACTGCGGGCTGATCCGGCTTATCCTGGTTGTGGCCCGTGATCCCGAACTGATAGCCGTGGCGATCCTCCGTCCGGCTTTCATGCACGCCATCGTACGCCCGATACTGACGGTTGCTCGTCTCGTAACGCGCAATCCAGAAGGATTTCACTTCGGCTTTCGACAACGGCCTTTCATCCGGATCGCCTTCGGTAGAACCCATCACGAACTGGCCGCTCACTTGCTTGCACTCATGCGGGCCATACCCGGAGGTGAATTCAGGGATCTCACCCCAGGTCCCGAAGAAGGGCGCGTTCAGATCCACCCACGCTGCCAGCCGACCATGCGACTCGGCGTCCAGTTTCACGCCGTAGTGCCCCTTCCGAAGCAACTGCCCCAATTCGGTCGTACCGAAGTGATAGTCCATCGGTGTAAACATCCGACGATCACCCTCGATGCCTGGCCGCCGACCAAACCGTTGCAGTTCCCAGTAGCTCCGGGTGAAGCGCCCTCCACCCGTCCAGTTTCCAGGCATCTGGGTCTTCCAGTCGACCAAGGCTTGGCCACCCTTAAGATGGGGAAGTTCGCGGCCCTTTCTGGGCTTCAGTTGATTCGCACCACCGTCGTGACAGCTGACGCAGTGCCGATCCAGGACCGGCTGCACTTCGCGCACGAAACCAAAACCCCGCGCCGGCCAGTGCCATGGCTCGATCTCCGACGCCGGTCGCTGCATCGCCCGAGTCACCCGGCTCGGAACGGCCGCGTCCGCACCCTCATGGCAACCAATGCAGGAGACCCGCTCGCCCGGCATTCCCACAAACCAGCTGCGCTCGAGTTGAATCGCCCGACCCTGCGCGTCGATCGGCTGGACACAGATGGGCGAATTGGCCGGCATCCTGAAGTACGCTGATCCGTCGTCCTCCACCGGAACCGTGCCCAGGATGCGCTTGATGTCCCATGGGCCATCCGAACCCAGCGTGCCATAGAGCCCACCCATCCCGCGTTTCGCGAAGTAGTACTCGATCACCCGCAGTCCCTTGACTGTTCCCCGCGGAATGCCCGCCAATCCCGGCCCGGCATGCACGTCGGTCACGAAGACATTCGAGTCGTCGACCGTCGGATCCACCCGATCCCGCAGCACCGGCGGACGCGCTTGAGCCAACATCGGACTCGGCCAGAGCATCGCCGCTTGTCGTAGTTGAACGGCTCCGCAACCGCACACGAGCGCTTTCATAGGGATCGAATGAATTCCACCAGATCGTCGATCTGGGCGGGTGTGAGATGGGTCGTCGTACCGTGCTGGTCGTCCGAATTGAAGTGGATCAGCACCTCCCGCAGGGTCGCAGCCCGCCCGTCGTGCAGGTACGGCGCCGTCCGCCACACCTCGATCAGCGTGGGCGTGTCGAAACGGTTCGTCGCCTGGTCGTATCTCCCCACCGTCCCCACGTCGTGGAGTTTCAGGTCGGTGTAGGATTCGCCCCGGTGGCACGGCGAACATCCCACCGCGTCGTCATTGAAAAACAGCAGCCTCCCACGTTCCGCCGCGGCGCTGAGTCGGCCCTGCACCAACGCCGGGCTCGGAATCGGCTTTAACGATTCCATGAAGGCATCGATCGCCAGTGGAACTTCCGGGGGTTGCACGGTGAACAGGCTGTTGCGAATGCCCGTCCGGACCGAAAGGTACGCGTTCGACCTCACCCCCGACCACATCGCTGGCGGCGTCCGGTGCCCGTAGAGAAGGCTTTTCGAACTTTTCGGATTCCCGATCCCGTCGTTCAGGTTGTCCCAATTTAGACCGTCCACCCGCGCATCGTCCGAATGGCAACTGGAGCAGCTCTGCCACCCTTGGAAACAGATGCTGCCGTCGTTGAAGAGGAATTCACCCCGACGGACAGTGGTCATCGCACGGACCGGACCGAGCGCAACGGTCTCCGGTGCCAGGCGTCCCGCCACCAGATCCAAAACCGTCAGACTATCCGAAAAATAGTTCCCCACCCAGACGCGCGCGCCCGCCACCCACAGCGCCCGCGGCCCCCGGTCCGCCGATCCCAGCCGAACCCGTTGCCTCAATCCCACCAGGAATGAGAGGTCATTGGGCACATCCGCCGCCGTCCGCGACGCCGCCCATGCATCCACTTTCCGCGCGGAATCCGGCGCCGCGAGTTTCTCCAGTTTCACCAGGAGCGCCGGGAAATCGATGACGCTCACTTCATGGGTGCCCGCATGGGTCACGCAAAGTTTCGAACCGTCCAGGCTCCATGCGACAGCCCACGGGTTGGCGGCGCCCGCATCGATATTGTCGAGCAGCACCGTGTTGATCCGTTCCCATCGGGCGACGTCGATCACACTGATCGCGCTGGTGTTGACCCAGCCACGTTCCAGTTGCGTCGTCGGCAGATGAAAACGGGACAATTGATGCGCCACCACCGCATGCCGCCCATCCGGAGAGACCCGGATCTCCCGTACCAACGTGGATCCATTCGGCAGCGTAATCTCCCGGCTCACCTCGCCGGCAACCACGTCGATCACACTCACCGAGGACGCCACGACTTTCACATCTGCACGGCCTGGCTGCAGATGGTTCGCCACCAGCAGAAACCTTCCATCGCGCGTGATCGACGCCGAGATGGGTTCCCGCGACACCCCTACCCGACGTGTCACTTTGCCCGCCGCAAGGTCGATGAAGGCGACCTCGTTGTTGAACCGGTTGCAGACGTAAAGGGTGCCCCCGTCCGAACTCACCACCGGTGCCATCGTCGTGTGGCCCGCAGGAATCCGCGTCGTCACCGTCCCCATGGCGGTGTCGATGACACACACCGTGCTCTCGGGGGAGGCACAGGTGACGAACAGGCGTCCGCCGTCCCCCGACAACGCCAAACCCAGTGGCACGTCCGGCACCGCGATCGCCCCCACAACGTTTCCCTGGGCGGTATCGAAAACCGCCACTCGCCCTGCGGTGGCGCACGCGATGTAAAGCAGCTTTCCATCCGCCGACGCCACCAACGCGGTCGGCGAAAGGTACGGATCATCGCCTTCAGGTGGTGCGGAACGGTCGACTTGTGCGTGAAGGAATCCTGCTGCCAACAAGACGGTTGCGAGCATCGTCGAGATGCGGCCGAAGGTTCTCATGGACATACTTTCATGGCTCGCTCCAGACCGCGTGACGGGGCGTCCCGCGTTCGGGGGTCATGGCGTCAAAGCCTGCCGGGCATTCCCGACACCCCTGACTTCGGGATACGTGGTCGCAAGGGACCGATTCGCCGTCAAGGACTTGGGGGCCAAGCCATTTCGGCTGGGTGCGAATCACGTCGCCATTGGCATCCCGCTCGCCCGACGCCTACCCTCGCTCTGCCATGCTGTGGATCTGGATTGCCGCCGTCAGTGTCCTGACTTGGGCGGTCACCGCCTACGACAAGTACCGCGCCCGAAAGGGGCGATGGCGCATTCCGGAAGCACGCCTGCTGACGCTCGCCCTCATCGGCGGTTCCCCAGGCCTCATCGCGGGCATGCTCCTTTGTCGCCACAAAACCTCGAAGCTCTCCTTTCGCATCGCCGCCGGAGCCATCGTGGTTCTGCACATCGGACTCCTGGCCTGGTACATGTTCCGGTAAGCCAATGCCCAGCCTGGCCCGGAGGCCACCTTCAATCATCCCGGCCGCAATGCCGCCGCCGGATCGCCCCGGGGACGCTCGATGGGCTAGAATTCAACAGTGCCCACAAACGCCCAGACCTCTGCGGAAGGTTCCCGTTTGACAACCGGGACTCCACGAGGACGTTTACCGCCGCATTGGCCCTCAAGTGAAGAAACCATGAATCGGCTGCTCTCGATCCTCCCCGTGTTTCTTTGGATGGCCTTCAGCTTCCCAACCGTCGCCGCCGATTGGCCACAATACCGAGGGCCCAACCACGACGGTTCCAGTCCTGAGAATCTCCGGACCAACTGGGCCCAGTCCCCGCCTCGGGTCGTGTGGCGAAAGGCCGTTTCGCCCGCCTGGAGTTCCATCACCGTCAGCGACGGCCGCGCCTTCACCCAAGGGAATCGCCGCATCAATGGCGCCGCCCGTGAGGTGTGCATCGCACTCAATGCCGATACCGGGGTTGAGCTCTGGGCAACGGACCTGGATCGTGCTGCTTATCCCGACGCCGGCACAGGCAGCACCGACGGACCCCGCTCGACCCCCACCGTCGAGGGTGATCGGGTCTTCGTCTTCACCTCCTACCTGAAGCTGTACTGCCTGCGAGCGGACACAGGCTCGGTCATCTGGAGTCGCGATTTCATCGCGGAGTTCCCCGGCACCGCGGTCATCGATTGGCAAAACGCCGCATCCCCGCTCCTCGTCGGCGATCTCATCTATCTGAATTCCAATGTCTCCGGCCGACGCCTGTCCGCCCTGCGGAAAACGGACGGGACCACGGCTTGGAGCGGGCAAACGGATTCGATGACCCATGCCACCCCAACCTACGCCACCATCGCGGGAACCCCTCAGGTGGTCTTTTTCACGGCCAACGGGCTGGTCGGGGTCACCCCCGAAACCGGCTCGATCCTATGGAGGTACAGCTTCTCGCCCTCAAGCACCTCCACCGCGGCAACACCCGTCGTCGCCAACAACTACGTCTACGGATCGTGCGCCTACTCTCAAGGAGCGTGGACGGCACGAATCGCCAAAACCGGAAACACCTTCAGCGTCGGACAGACCGATTTCAAACGAAGCAGTTCCTACCAGAACCATTGGGCGACGCCGGTCCATCACAACGGCTTCCTCTACAGCATCGTCGAACGAAGTTTCCGCAGTCTGGCGTGCTTCGATCTCGAGGGACGGACGAATCGGTGGATCACCAGCACCGTGGGCTCCGGCAACCCGGGTTATGCCTCGCTCATCAAAGTCGGGGGCCATCTGCTGGTGCTGACCGAGAGCGGCGAATTGGTGCTGCTCGAGCCCAATCCCGCCGCCTACACCGAGGTGGCCCGCTTCCAGGCGCTCGGCGGCACCAGTTGGAACCATCCGGCCTTCTCGCGCGGTCGCATCTATGCCCGCAGCAACACGGAAATGGTGGCGCTTGACGTCGCGGTGCCCGTTCAACCGCTCCCAGCCATGCACCTCGCCGCCGAGTTGCTGCACGGCCTAGGCCGACTTCGAATACGGGTCACGGCTGTGGATCAGTCCCCGCTCACCACCACCGAGGCGACTCGAATCGAATTGCAGCTTTCACCACCCCCGGGGCCCGGCGGTCTGAACTGGCAACCCGCACCCGTGGTCTTCAATTCCCAGGATAATGCCCTGGAGGCCGAAATCCCTGCGCCAACGGAGTCGAGTTACCTTCGGATCTCGGAGCGTACCCAACCGTAACTCCCAAAGCCCCACCTCATGAATTCCCAATCGACCAAGCCCAGCGGGCTTTCTGATGGGTTGCGAACATCCCCAGGCTGGCGGGCTCAGGCCTTCACTCTCATCGAACTGCTGGTCGTCATCGCCATCATCGCCATCCTGGCCAGCATGCTCCTGCCGGCCCTTGCCGGCGCCAAAGAGCGCGCCCGGCGTACCGTGTGTCTCAACAACATGCGCCAGTTCACCCTCGCGGCCCTGATCTATGCCGGCGACAACGAACAGAAGCTTCCCCCTGGCGGCACCGACAAGGACGACTCGCGCGACACGCATACCCCCATCTTCTCGACCGCCAACCAGTCGAACTTGCTCCGGTACACCACCGAACTCAAAGCCTTCGATTGCCCCAACCTCACCCGTTGGATGCAGAAACCGGCATGGCGCAATCACCCCGACTACGGCATTGCCATTGGCTATCACTACCTCGGCGGACACCCCAACAGCCCCTGGGGCCTCATCGACGGAGTCACCAACACCTGGATCTCCCCACAGAAATCCACCGATGAACCCACCCTGACCCTGATCGCCGATCTCAACGTCGATTCCCCCGCCTACCAGCGCATCCTGGCACCCCACACCGCCAACGGCCCGCGCGTCGCCGACGACGCCTATTTCGATGACCATCCCGAGGCCTACGACCAGCGCCCGGTTCAACTCGGGGCCAAGGGCGGCAATGTGGGACTGCTCGATGGTTCCGCCCGCTGGAAGGACATCCGGCAGATGAACCGGTACCGCGGCTCCCAGATCTGGGGTGCCGACGGGTGCTATGGGTATTGGTAGGCGCCACCCACGCCCGGCGATAGCCGCTCTCCGGCTTCTGCCACACGCAGGACCACCCCCGGTCCAACCGATTCCCGCGGAAAAACGCGAGGTCCGAAATCGCACCAGGCAACATCAATCGGAGCGTTATCAATCAACCGGGCTTATTATTGACATAACCAGGTGTTCATTCTGTGCCCGCGAGTGGCGCGAACGGCGGTTGGTTCTAATGTATCACCCGTTGTCCAGCCTAAATTCCGGGCCGAACAGCAACCAACCCGACCATGAAACTGACCTTCACACTCGCGTCTGTCCTCCTGCTCCCGGTCGCCGTTCCCGCTCAGCCTTCGCCCTCTACCAACGAAGCGGAACGTACCGTCGCACCACGCAGCGTGAGTTCAGAACTCCCTGCCTCCCAGGCGGTTCGTGTCACCGTCGTCCCCGCCCGCTCATCTCCAGGACCCAGGGCCGCCACCCCCGGCACTCAGCCCACCGCCCCAGCCACGGAGCGGGAGCCCCTGCCGGAACTCGCCAGCCCTCTCGCCTGGACGTCTCCGGTGCTGAGCCTTCGGGAAATCCCCATCACTCCCTCGCGCCGCTCCCGCGGTCCGGAAGCCCACGGCGTGTTTGCGCGAGCAGCCCGATCCTCCAGCCCCGGATTCACCGGGTTCCTCCTGGGGTTCTCCAATCTTCTCAACCCCTTCGCCCCCCCGTCCGCGGGCGTCGAAACGTCCGGCGAAAACTGGTACGACGGGTCCGTCCGCTCCAACCCGCTGCCCTGGGGTCTCCGCGACGAACGCTTTCACGAGCCCCAAACGCCCGAATTCTCCACCGAACTCAGCCGACTGCTGAACCTCGGAGGAGAACCGAAGGAACTCCGCGAAAACATGCAAGTCATTCGAGGCCCGCTCCTGACGAATGTGCCTTGAGTTTCTCAACACGGATTTCTCGGACCCGCGCCCAATTGAGGGCTGAGCGCAGTCCGAGACCTGGGAATAAGGGCGCAGGCACGGGCCTTGCGCCCTTTTTGCATCCCGTCCGCATTCCCTTTCCAAATTCACCCGGACCAAGTGTCCATTCCGGCCACCGGCATCACCCGCTTCTTCCGGCTGCGCCGGTGATCCTCAGCCTCATGCCGACGCAGGCCGCGGGCGGATCCGGACGGTCAACTGTGTGTCGATCCGGATCCGCTCTTTTCGTTGGGTAAGGGCGGAAGACGCGGCTGCAGGATTTAAGCGGCTTCGCTTCACCCAGCCTCCGATGCCGGGCCAAGATCCTGCCCGCCCCCGGGTTAGTGGATCGAAAGCAGAACACTACCTTCCTGGTTCCCAGCCCCGCACCCGACCTTCGTTCGGTTGATTTCCAAGAGGTTGCACCCTCCGATCCGTCGGCCCCTTGCTCCCGCTTCTCCACCCTCGCTTTGTCGCCCGTTCCTGGGTTAGTTATTCTTCCCAGGAATCGGCCAGCCAAGCTTGACCTGAGGGCGTCAGAGACCTACACATGGTGTCGATCTTTGATGAAGCCACAATTAGTAGTGGCGTCTGGCAAACAAGTGCCTTTGGCCCAAGGCTGAGGGAGAATCGGGAAGCGGGTGCAAATCCCGTACGGTTGCGCCGCTGTAACTACCGACAAAAGCCCAAAGAAACCACTGGCTGACTGCCTTGTGGCGGTCGTCGGGAAGGCGGGCTGGCGGATGACCTCGGAGTCAGAAGACCGGCTTGTTTGCACTCATCACCTCCGGACTTGAGTGAGTTCGGTGTCGGTTGCGCCAACAACCGGATGGGGAATGCGGCGACTTAGCCTGCGGGAGGCGGGCACGTTTTCCTCGGCTGCGGGAGGGATTTCCGTGCAACGGGAAGTCCGTCTCGAGGCCTGAACGGCTCCGCATTGGTGGGCGGGGCGAAGCGAAGCGAAGTGAAGCCGCGATGATCGAAGCACCAGGGTTGGGAGTGGACGCCAGGGAGGCGCTGCCGGAGTTCAGTGAACGGGAGGATGGACGCCACGTCGTCTATCAGTTCCGCAACAAGACGTTTCGCTTGGACAAGGCGAAGGCGCGCGAGCGGTTGGCCGGGAAGCGGGTCATCAACGGCCTGCGCACCGCCGAGCTGAACATGCTGCCGCTGAAGTACCCGGAGGCCTACCGGATCTACAAACAGATGAAGGCCAATCATTGGGAACCGGACGTCATCGACATGTCGAAGGACTCCCACCAATGGAACACGGGAGTGCTCACCGCCAAGGAGCGGTGGATCATCGAGATGGGGGTCGGCTACTTCTCCGCCGCCGAGGGCATCGTCGGCGATTCGGTGCTGCACGTGATCGAGGACAACCTCACCGCCGCCGAATTGAAGCACGCCACCCTCCGGCAGATTGCCGAGGAGAGCATCCACATGGATTCGCTGCTCCACATGATCGGTTCGTTGAACATCGACCTCGACGAGGTGACCGCGAAGTTCAGCGACATTCCCAGCATCCGCCGCAAGAACGACTTCATCACCCGACACATGCCGGAGTTGAAGATGGGCGTCGACCTGACCGTCACCGCGAACAAACAGAAGTTCGCTAAAGCTATCTTCGCGATCTCCCAGGTGATGGAAGGCACCCAGTTCTACGCCCTCTTCGCAATGGTGTTGTCGCTGCACCGGCAGAACAAAATGACCGGCGTCGGGCAGATGTTTCAGTACACCCTGCGGGACGAGTCCAACCACATCGCACTCGGACGCTTCCTGCTCACCCAACTCATTGCCGAGAACCCCGACCTCTGGACACCCGAATTCCAGCAGGAGTTGGTCGATTTCATGCGCGAAGGCGTCGACCTCGAGAAGGACTTCGTCCGGGATTGCCTCCCCGAGGATGGTGTCGGAATGACCCAGGCGGACTTTCTCGATTACGTCGATTTCAACGCCGATCGCCGTCTGGAATCGCTGGGCCTTCCACGGCTGTCCCGAATCGGTACCAATCCGTTTCCCTGGCTCGACGAAGTCATCTTCCTCCGCAAGGAAAAGAACTTCTTCGAAACCCGCGTGACCGAATACCAGACCGGCGGCTCCATGAAGAACTCGAACGAGGACGACCTCGTATGACCACCGGCACGCAGCCCTGGAACCCGTCGCCATCCGACATGAATGCAACGCTCGAACTCACGTCCGCCATGACCTCCACCACGGAGGAAACCGGCTTTCCCCAGGTCATCCGACGCGATTTGGGCGGCGGCGGAAAGGTCTCCACAAAGAGCCGGGTGGTCCCCTGGCTGGGACACAAGATCGAGCGGGCCGTCGGAGCCGCCTGTGTCGCGACGGGTTTCGAAGAGACGGTCGGTCGTGAGGTGCGGGTCGCCATCGAAGGCCAACTCCGGCGTGAGCGCCCCTCGTTCATCCACGTCGAGGAACTCCAGGATCGAGTCGAGGAATCCCTGCTGACACTCGGCTACGCCAAAGTGGCGCTGGCCTACGGCAAGTACCGCGCTCGTCGGGCCGCCCTTCGGGAACGCGACGACGAGGAATCGGTTCCCGCCGCCAATTCCCAGATGGAACTGGCGTCCGCCGAACAACTGGCCGACCTCCGGGCCCGACTGTCGTTCGCCCGGCTCAACCTCAATCTGTCGCTTTCCGACGAGGAACTGCTCGGGCGCCTGCTCCGTGGTGCCTCCGTCGACCTCTCGGCCTCCGAACGCCGCGACACCATCGTGCTCAACGCCAAGTCGTTGCTCGATCTCGACGCCGACTCCCGCTTCTTCGCCGCCCGCATCCTGCTCACGTACATCTACGAGGAAACCCTGCCCTGGCGGGTTCGGGACGGACTCGGAGCCCTGAAAGAGGCCCACAAAAAGGCCTTCGCCGCCTTTGTCCCTCACGGCATCGGCATCCGCCGACTGGATCCCCGGCTGCAGGAATTCGACCTCAAGGTGCTGGCCGACGCCCTGGACCCCTACGCGGATCTCCACTTCGATTTCCTCGGCATTCAGACCTTGTACGACCGCTACCTGATCCACGAGCACGCGACCGCCACCGGCCGGAAGCGCCGACTCGAGGCGCCCCAGATCTTCTGGATGCGGGTGGCGATGGGTCTCGCCGTGGCGGAATCGGCGCGCGAGACACGGGCCGTGGAGTTCTATGGCGTCTACAAGAGCCGCCGGGCCTGCTCGTCGACTCCCACGCTTTTCAACTCCGGAACCATCCGCCCCCAGCTCTCGAGTTGTTACCTGCTCTACTGCGGGGACAGCATTGAGGACATTACCGAGACCTGGCGGCGGTTCGCGCAGTTGTCGAAGTATGCCGGTGGGCTTGGCTGCTCCTGGACGGCAGTTCGCGGGAGTGGGGCCCACATCCACGGCACCAATGGGGAATCCAGCGGCGTGGTGCCCTTCCTCAAGGTGTCGAACGACATCGCCATCGCCGTGAACCAGGGCGGCAAACGCCCCGGGGCCCTTTGCAGCTACCTGGAGCTGTGGCACTGCGACATCGAGGAGTTCCTCGATCTGCGCAAGGAAACCGGCGACGAACGTCGCCGCACCCACAACATGAACACGGCGCACTGGATTCCGGACGTGTTCATGAAGCGCCTCAAGGCCATCTCGGAAGGCACCCTGCCTAAGGATGCCTCCTGGACGCTCTTCCGAACCTGCGACACGCCTGACCTGCCCGAGCTTTACGGCCGGGCCTTTGAACAACGTTATTCCGAGTACGAAGTCCTCGCGCAGGATGGCAAGTTGTGGTGTCGCAAGGTCCGAATCCTGGCGCTCTGGAAGCGGATGCTGGAGATGTTGTTTGAAACCGGGCACCCCTGGCTGACTTGGAAGGACCCCGCCAACGTCCGCAGCCCCCAGGATCACTGCGGCGTGATCCACAACTCAAACTTGTGCACGGAGATCGAGTTGAACACCTCCCGTGACGAGGTCGCGGTCTGCAATCTCGCATCGATTCAACTCGCCGAACACCTCGACGGCGAGGGACGCATCGACCACCCCAAGCTCCAGAGCACTGTCACCACCGTGATGCGGATGCTCGACAACGTCATCGACATCAACCTCTACCCGGTGGTGGCCGCCGCCAACGCCAACCAGCGGCATCGCCCCGTCGGCATGGGCGTCATGGGACTTCAGGACGCGCTCTATGCAAAGCGCCTCGCGTTCGACACCGCAGAGGCCGTGGCATTCAACGACGAAATCCTCGAGGCCGTCGCCTTTTACGCCTACTCGGCCAGCTGCGATCTCGCCGCCGAACGCGGACCTTATTCCACGTTCGCCGGCTCAAAATGGGATCGAGGCCTCTTGCCTCTCGATACCCTCGAACTTCTCGAGCAGGAGCGTGGCATGCCTGTCCAGGTCGATCGCATCCAGCGCCTCCCGTGGTCCGAACTGCGCGCACGCATCCGGAAGCAAGGCATGCGCAATTCGAACTGCCTGGCCATCGCCCCCACCGCCACCATTTCCAACATCATCGGCTGCACCCCCTGCGTCGAACCCGTCTACAAACACATCCACACCAAGTCGAACCTCAGCGGCGAATTCATCCGCACCAACGATTTCCTCGTGAAGGAGCTTCAGCAACGCGAACTCTGGGATGCCCAGATGCTCGCCGACCTGAAGTACTTCGACGGCTCGGTCCAAGCCATCGACCGCGTGCCCGCCGAGGTCAAGCGGCTCTTCAAAACCGCTTTCGAGATCGCGCCGACCTGGATTCTTCAGGCCGCGGCGGTACGGCAAAAGTGGATCGACCAGTCGCAGAGCACCAACCTTTGGCTCGCTGAAGCCGACGCGCGCGCCGCGAGTTTCATGTATCGCGAGGCCTGGGAGCGCGGCCTGAAAACCACGTATTATCTGCGCACGGTCAACAAGTCCGCCATCGATTCGGCCCATCGGGAACGCGGCGCCTCTCCGGGATCCGCCGGCATCACCGAGGAAATAACCAGGACGCCCGGACGTCGGGATCCCTCCCCGGCCGAAGCTCTCGCCTGTTCGATCGAGGCCATGCGCAACGGCGGAACCTGCGAGGCCTGCCAATGATCCTCAACGACCGCCAAATCACCGAACTGGCGAAGGATGGCCTGATCCGGCCGTTCGTCCCGGCCTTGGTGCGACAAACGGAATCCCAGCAGCCAGCGCTTTCCTACGGTCTCTCCAGTTTCGGCTACGACCTCAGGCTTTCCTCCCGGGAATTCCGCATCTTCCGCCACCTCCCCGGGACCGTGGTGGATCCGAAAGCCTTCAATCCGCGAAATCTGGATCGCGCCCCGCTGCACTCGGACGCCCACGGGCAGTTCTTTATCCTGCCGGCCCGCAGCTATGGCCTCGGAGTCGCCATCGAACACCTGAAACTTCCGGACAACATCACCGCCATCTGCCTCGGCAAGAGCACCTACGCCCGCTGCGGTATCGTGGCCAACGTGACCCCCGCCGAGGCCGGCTGGCGCGGCTTTCTTACTTTGGAGTTCAGCAACAGCAGCGCCGCCGACTGCCGGCTCTACGCCGACGAAGGTATCGTTCAGATCGTCTTTCTCCAGGGCGAATCGTGCGCCACCAGCTACTCCACACGCACCGGCAAATACCAAAACCAACGCCAGAAAATCACCCTCCCTCGCGGATGAGGGGATCACGGGTTCCCACCGGCCTTCCCAAAGAAACCTCAACCCGCCTCAGGTGCGTCACTGAACTCGCGGTGATTAATTCACCATCAAAGTCATATGAGCAGGTGATAAGTGCCACACCTCTCCACCGCTGGCAATGAAGCCGATCCGAGCGTCCCCATCCCAACCACATCATTGACACCGAGTCTGTGAATCACTTCAGGACGGCTGTAGGGCTTTAGCTTGTCCACGGCAACTCGTGCCGTGACCTGCCGACTCGCATCCCGCTGGATCTTCCGCTGCGAGACCCGTTCTTGCCGCAGTCCGAGCCTTTACCTTCGGAGTCGGCAACGCTGAAATGGCCAGGTAAGAACCGATGGGCATCGGCTCCGTCGACGAGGAGTTCGTGTCATGCACGCGCCCCACCCTCGATGAAACAGGTCACCATTCACACCGACTGCGGATGCCATGGGAACCCCGGCCCGGTGGCTGGGTCGCCCTGGTGAAGTACGGAAAAATCACCCGCACGCTCATTGGGGCTGATGCCCAACCGCCGTTCCATCCCAACCCCACCCATGATCACGACCGCCGTCTTCGACACCAAACCCTACGATCGCGACCATCTCCTACCCGCAGCGAAGGGTAGCTCCATTGAATGGCGTTTCCTCGAGTTTCGCCTCTCCCGCGACACCGCGCATGCCGCCTCGGGCGCCAAGGCCGTCTGCGTCTTCGTCAATGACCAATTGGACCGTCCGTCCCTGGAGGCACTAGCCGCCCAGGGTGTGAAGCTTGTGGCCTTGCGCTGCACCGGCTTTAACAATCTGGACGTCGCCGCCGCCAAGGAGCTGAAGCTGGCGGTCACGCGTGTGCCGGTTTATTCCCCGTACGCCGTAGCCGAGCACGCAGTCACGTTGCTCATGACCCTCAACCGCAAGGTGCATCGAGCCTTCAACCGCGTGCGCGAACTCAATTTTTCGCTCAACGGGCTCGTCGGTTTCGATCTGCACGGCAAGACCGCCGGCATCCTGGGCACGGGCAAGATCGGGCGCATCGTTGCCCAGATCTTCCGGGGCTTCGGCATGAAGGTGGTCGCATACGACCCCTTCCCCAATCCCGATTGGGCCGCCCAGCTCGGCGTGGAGTATGTCTCCGCTTCCTCCCTCGCCGGGCTGAGCGATGTCGTGTCCCTACACCTGCCGCTGACGCCGGAGACCAAGCACATCATCCGCCAGGAGACACTCGATCAGATGAAGCCCGGGGCGATTCTCATCAACGTCAGTCGGGGGGCGCTGATCGACACCACGGCGCTGATCGCGGCACTGAAGTCCGGTCGCCTCAGCGGGGTGGCCCTGGACGTGTATGAAGAGGAGGAAGGGATCTTCTTCGAGGACCTGTCCGGCCAGGTCCTGCAAGACGACGACCTGGCACGCCTTCTGACCTTTCCGAACGTCCTCATTACTGCCCACCAGGCATTCCTCACCCGGGAAGCGCTGTCCGACATCGCCCGAACCACTGTGGCCAATCTCGAAGCCCTGGCCGCCGGGAAGCCCTTCGTGGATGGATCGGTTCTTGCCTAGCCCGAGAAGATTCAATTTCCAATGGGGCCGGCAGTGCTCGTGAGAACCATCGACCTTCGACGGTAAACGTTCCGTCATGCATCCAGTGAGGCACATTCACTCGCTGGGAAGACGTTGGCCGATGCTTCAACTCAAGGATGCGCCCCCTGGCTCGTCGACGCCGACGTTCGGATCATGACGCAGCCTGACAAGATCCGGCGCGAACTAGCCTCCCGTGTTGGACCGCTGCTCGTTCGACAGGCGGCATTCCAATCCCTCAGGCGAGGTAGGGTTACACCCCATACCCCGATTCCGCTCTGTGGCTACTTTGCACCCATGAGTCATATCGAACGCACCCCGCATTCGACCTCGGTGCCTCCGCTTGGTCGCCGGTGGCATTATGCGCTCGGGCTGGGAACGCTTACCGTTCCAGTACGGACAGCCCATCCTACAATCACCATGGCATGAGTCTCATGATGCGGCGGGAGCGGTTGTAGGCCGCGGTCAAGTCAGGCAACATCCTCCGTTCAGTCCACACGGAAAGCACGAAGGAGATTATGCGGGCCAGAGATATTTCTCTATCACCCTCCGCTGAACGACTCGGCGGCGGTAAAACTCGGTAGAATCAACAAATCCATGAAATCAGAAAACAAGAAGCATGAAGTGCAGGTCAAAGGAACCGATGCCAACCGCGATCCCATCACGGGAACACCCGGCGCACATCCCGTCGGCACAGGGGTCGGAGCCCTGGGAGGAGCGGTGGCGGGTGGCGCGATGGGAGCCATCGCTGGCCCCGTTGGAGCGGCCGTCGGAATTGTAGCGGGTGCTGTTGCCGGAGGACTGGCGGGCAAGGGCGTCGCCGAGAAAGTCGATCCCACCGTCGAGGACGCCTACTGGAAGTCCAACTTCTCCAAGCAAAAGTATGTCGATTCGGGCGCCGCCTACGAGAGGTACCAACCGGCTTACCGCACGGGCTATGAGGGACGCAGCCTGTATCCGGGCAAGTCGTATGAGGAGGCGGAGGCCGATCTTCAGAAAACCTACGAAAAATCCAAAGGCAACGCGGGATTGGGCTGGGACAAGGCTAAGCAGGCCACGCGTGATGCCTGGCACCATGTCGGGACAGCCGTGAGCAGGGATACAAACAAGGACACGCGTCCCGCCAAGTCGGGCCGTGAAACTGCCGTCTCCAGGACACCATAATACCTCAACCTCTGTCGTGGCGCCCCAGTTGGTTTCCCCCCGTACTGTGGGTCGATGACTGCAGGCCGCCGACAAGGCGGCCTGCAGCCCATCGTTTGCGAACGCGGGAGCCCCTAAGGCGGGATATAGCTTGGAGCACATGAGCATTAAATCCCGCGCACGCTCACAGCTCGCAGCTCGCACTGTGGCGCGGACATCAACGACAGACTTAGCCGGCCTAAACCCGACGTTCGCCGGGGGTTGAGATTGCGAAAAAATCCATCCGCCTTTATGGGGAAAAACCAGGAAGCCCAAGCAAAAGAACAAGTCAATCATGCCGCGGTGATCCGCCAGCACTTGAAAAGTCGGCAATGTGCCGTGGGATTCTAAGACAACCAACCACCGTTCAAAAGGGAACCATCATGAGCAAACTGAAGAGTGCGAACAGTGCTGGAAAACGCCGGCAACCGGCAGGCCCGGTTCACGATGCCAGCTCACAAATGGCCGCCGGCGGCGAGTTGCATCAGACTGCGGGCGGCGAGCATCCGCTGCTCACCACGAATCAGGGTGTCGGGCTTTCCGACAATCAGAATTCACTCAAGGCCAGCCCACGCGGCCCGGCACTGCTTGAGGACTTCATTCTCCGCGACAAGATCACGCATTTCGATCACGAGCGGATTCCCGAGCGAATTGTCCACGCGCGTGGAACGGGAATGCACGGGTTCTTCGAGCTCACCACCTCGTTGAAGCAATACACCACCGCCAGGATTCTCACCGAGGTTGGAGAGGTTACACCCGTGTTCACCCGGATTTCTACCGTCGCGGGCGGCGCTGGTTCGGTGGACACCCCTCGAGATGTGCGGGGTTTTTCCGTCAAATTCTACACGAAGGAAGGCAACTGGGATTTGGTCGGGAACAACATCCCCGTCTTCTTCATCCAGGACGCCATCAAGTTTCCCGATCTCATCCACGCCGTGAAGATGGAACCTGACCGGGGCTTTCCGCAATCCGCCTCGGCACATGACACGTTTTGGGACTTCATTTCGCTCACGCCGGAATCGATGCACATGGTGATGTGGATCATGTCAGATCGCACTCTGCCACGCTCGTTGCGCATGATCGAGGGCTTCGGCGTACATAGCTTCCGGCTGATCAACTCGGCCGGTGTATCCACCTTCGTGAAGTTCCACTGGCGGCCCAAGCTCGGGCTGCAGGCCACCATCTGGGATGAAACCGTCAAGATTGCCGGGGCGGATCCCGACTTCCATCGGCGCGACATGTTCCACGCCATTTCGACGGGCAATTTCCCCGAATGGGAATTTTCCGTGCAGCTCTTCACCCAGGCACAGGCGGACAAATTTCCCTTCGATCATCTGGATGCGACCAAGCTGATTCCTGAAGAACTGGTGCCGCTCAAAGTCATCGGTCGCATGGTGTTGGATCGCTGGCCGGACAACTTCTTCGCGGAAACGGAGCAGGTCGCCTTCTGTCCGTCTCATGTCGTCCCGGGCATCGATTTTTCGAACGATCCGCTACTGCAAGGCCGGCTATTTTCCTATCAGGATACGCAGCTTTCACGGCTGGGTTCGCCCAACTTCCATCAAATCCCGGTCAACGCGCCAAAGTGCCCGTTTGCAAATCAACAGCGCGACGGACAGATGCAGATGGAACGACCGGCAGGTCGGGTGGCGTATGAACCCAATTCCTTGTCTAAAAACTCTGCCCGGGAAAATCCGACCATGGGCTTTCGCAGCGCTGCGGTGTCCGAATCGGGTGAAAAGGGGCGCATTCGCCCGGAGAGCTTTGCCGATCATTACAGCCAGGCCAGGCAGTTTTATCACAGCCAATCCACTTACGAGCAGTCGCATATCGCCTCAGCGTTGGTGTTCGAACTTTCCAAAGTTGAACATCTACACATCCGGGAAGCGATGGTTGGCCATCTCCGGCACGTCGAAGAAGACCTTGCCCAGAGGGTCGCCTTCGGTCTCGCGCTGGCGAAACTTCCCGATGCACCGGCCACCGCCGCGCCCGTACAGCAGTTGGAGCGCTCACCCGCCTTGCAGCTCATCGGCAAGATGAAATCGACTCTCGAAGGCCGGGCGATTGGCATCCTGGTAGCGGATGGTTCCGACGTTAATGCCATCAAAAAAATCCAGAAGGCTGCGCTTGATGCAGGGGCAAGCGTAAAGATCATCGCGCCCAAGGTCGGCGGTGCAAGACTCGCCGATGGCTCTCTGCTGGCGGCTGATGGACAACTGGCCGGCACACCTTCCGTGTTGTTCGACGCGGTCGCCGTCATTCTCTCGGACGAAGGTGCAAAAGCTCTTTCGATGGAAAGCGCCGCGATTGATTTCGTGCGTGATGCCTTCGGCCATCTTAAGTCCATTGCAGTGGACAAAGGCGGCCTCGCGCTCTTGAAAAAATCCGATATTAAGTCCGACGCAGGGATCGTGACGGCCAATGACGCAGGCACGTTTATTGCTGCCGCAAAAACACGACAATGGGATCGGGAGAAAAGTGTCCGAACCCTGGCTTAAAACCCGCGCCCGCTCGCGCAAGCCAAACCTTTGGTAACGGTGTTCGAGGAGGACAAAGCCAGATCCCGCTTGATGACGCGCGCCGAGTTTAAGGAACGGTCCGCCGTCGGAAAACTGATTGAAAAGGTCGCGGGCGTTTTCCGGTGGCAATTGTGACAACCAGGTTGTCGATCCACTCCAAAACCGACGCCGACCTGGACCGGCTTTCACGACGGGCTCTCGACGAAACAATGTCCAACGAGAAGTGATCCGGGCAAGCGGCCGGCGTATTGCATGAATCTAACCTCGAGTCATCCATTTTGGTCGGTCAGGAACGGCTTGCCGGCAAACTACCCTTCGTTGCAACGCGATGTCTCTTGTGACGCGGTAGTCATCGGCGGCGGGATCACCGGGGCGCTGGTGGCCGTTCATCTGGTCGAAGCGGGAGTGACGACTCTGCTGATTGACAAGCGGGACATTGGCACCGGCAGCACCAGCGCGAGCACCGCGCTGTTGCAATACGAAATTGATGTGCCGCTTCATAAGTTGACCAAAGAAATAGGGCCGGCCGCTGCAACCCGGAGTTATCAGTTGTGCCGGGAGTCGATTGGCAAACTGGAAAGGCTCGCCGGGCGATTGAAGATCGATTGCGGCTTCGAGCGAAAGCCCAGCTTGTTTCTGGCCCGCCATGAGCGGGAGATTCCTGAACTACGCGAGGAATACCAACTGCGCCGAAGGATGGGAATTGAGTTGGAGTTTTATGACGCGGCGGCTGTTCGCAAACGCTTTCCGTTCTCCCGCCCTGCCGCGCTGTTTTCCAAGGACGGTGGTCAAGTCGATCCGCATCGCCTCACCCACGGCCTCCTGGCGGCGGGTAAACGTGCGGGACTGGAAGTGTGCGACCGAACGGAGATGGCGCACCTGGAACCAACCCGTCGAGGCGTTCGCATCACGACAAAGAATGGTTTCGTCATCACCGCACGACGCGCGGTGATCGCTGCGGGCTTCGAGTCCAAAGCCCTCTTGAAAGGCGAGGCCGGAACCTTGAAGAGCACCTACGCGCTCATCAGCGAGCCGCTTCCCCAGGTTCCAGGCTGGCAACAGCAATGCCTGATCTGGGAAAGCGGCTCGCCCTACCTTTACCTGCGGACCACAGCCGAAGGGCGGATCATCGTGGGAGGCGAAGACGAGGACTTCGTCAATGCAAAGCGCCGGGACGCATTAATTTGTCAGAAGACACGGACCCTAGTGAGAAAGTTCGGCCGGCTGTTTCCAGATAGGCCATTGGAAGTCGCGTATGCCTGGGCGGGCACCTTCGGCGAAACGAAGGATGGCCTAGCCTACATCGGGGTGCATGCCCGGTTTCCACACGCCTATTTTGCTCTGGGTTACGGTGGCAATGGCATCACCTTCAGCCTGATCGCCGCCGAGATTATCCGGGACAGCTTCCTCGGCCGGATCAATCACGATGCAAAACTTTTCCGATTTGGACGTTGATGGCTGGAAATCTCCTCAATGCAGGCTTTCTCCGCCACCCGACCCGGGGTGAGGTAAGGAAAAAATAGGGTGCGGAAGTTGAGGACGCCAGTCGCCCCAGATTCTGTTCTGATCAGAACATCCCTCACCGTTGGGGCGTCTGCCATCCTGCGTCTTGAACGCGGCCTCGATAGCGCCTCTGCCCCCCGTTCCTCACTCCGGATTCCACCCCGACTCAGACATGCTCACGAACGGTACCGCTCCAGCCAGTGGGCATAGGGAGCAGGCAGCACCCAAGCCGCACGATCCACCTTCAGTTCCAAGGCGGCGCGATACGGCCAGTGCGGATTCGCGAGGTGGGCGCGGCCCACCAGGACTTGATCCAAATTCCCAGTCGCGATCGCCTCCTCCGCCAGTCGGGGAGTGTCGATGCCCCACGACGACGCCACCAGCAGACCGGTTTCCCGGCGGACACGCCCGGCAAAGGGCACCAGGAATGCCGGCGACCACGGGATTTCCGCCAAGGGCGTCGAGAATCCGATGGAAACGCTTATCAGATCGAGTCCTTTGGCCTTGAAGCCTCGAGCCAGTTCGATCGACTCGGCCAACGTCTGCTCGTCGCGGCCGTCAAACTCAATCACCCCGAACCGGGCGGTCAGCGGCAGTCGTTCCGGCCAGACCTCGCGCACCGCCCCTAAAGTCTCCAGGAGAAATCGGCAGCGATTCTCCAAGCTCCCACCGTACGCATCCTGCCGTTGGTTGGAATGCACCGAAAAAAAGCTCTGCCCCAGATACCCATGCGCGAAGTGCAGCTCCAGGCATCGGAATCCAACGTCGCGAGCGCGAATCGCCGCCGCGACGAAATCCGACTTCACCCGCGCGATGTCCTCCACCGTCATCTCCCGGGGAACACGGGGCAGATTCGCCCCGAATGCCACCGGCGACGGCGCGATCGTTGGCCATGACCGGGAATCGCCTTCCGCAATGTGATCGTCTCCCTCCCAGGGTCGGTTGGCGCTGGCTTTGCGGCCGGCGTGGGCAATCTGAATTCCCGGTATTGCCCCAGCCTCCTCGATCGATGCGACCACCGGCGCGAAGGCCTCTGCCTGCGCGCCATTCCATAGGCCGGTGCATCCCGGAGAGATTCGGCCCTCCGGCGCCACAGCCGTCGCCTCCACAACCACCAAACCGGCGCCGCCCCTCGCCAATCCGGCCAAGTGCACACGATGCCAATCGTTGATCAGGCCATCGACCGCCGAGTATTGGCACATCGGCGGCACGCCAATGCGGTTCCTCAAGGTGACGTCTTTGATCCGAAGCGGGGAAAACAGGTGGACTGGAGCGCTGGACATAATCGAGTTCAACGATGCGACTGACGTCGATCACCGTCCCCAAACCTCGCCCCTAAGTCGAACAAATGCAGAACTGACACCGTCTTTATGATCCGATCGAACAACGCAAACGGGTTTCCCGAGCGACAGCCAGCGCCAGCGCGGTTTGCCCAGGTATTCCTCGTCACCGACTCGGCACTTGTCCGCGCCAGCAACACTCTTCCATGCTGCACAGCAGTATGCGAATGCCGCCTCCCGCCCACATCGCCCTCGGCCTCTCCGTCGCCCTTGCCCTCGCCGTCGCGGGATGCGCCTACACAAACTCCCACCCGGTCCCCAAATCCAATATCCGCACCCGCCCGCCCGCCCGCGCCAGCAAGGTCCCGAACCGCGCCGAACCGGAGGAAAGTCGCAGAACCAACAACAATTGGCCCGGAAGCCGTCCCGACGGCACCGTGCGACTTCCGAATCAGTGGGCTCTCGACCCGGTCGGGAAGCAGATCGCGCTGGGTGATTTCCCGGTGAACATCGCCGTGCACCCGTCCGGTCGCTACGCCGCCGTGCTCCACTGCGGCTATGGCGCCCATGAAATCATCGTGGTGGACGTGCGCCAGACGAAGATCGCTTCGCGGGTGCCCCTGGAAGAGTCCTTCCAAGGGCTCTCGTTTACTCCAGACGGCCGCCAACTCTACGCCAGCGGCGCCGGCAAGGAAGTGGTTCACGCCTTCGTCTTCGCCGACGGCCTCCTCTCGGGGGCGCGGCAGTATCCGCTTCGCGATCCCAAGGCCCGCGGCATCCCTTCCGGGATCGTCGTCACGCCGGACGGCACTCGCCTCTGGGTGGCGAATCTCCTCGGCCATTCCCTCAGCGAAGTGGCGCTCGACGATCCGTCGGCCACCACAACCCTTGCCTCAGAATTGAAGCTCGGGGAACCCGCCCATACCCCCGCGACGGGGGAAAATGACCCGTGGCGTGACGTCGAGGACGAGGCCATCACCAAACGCGCCCGGGCACTGCTTGAAGCCCTCAATCAGGACGCACCCTACCCCTACGCCCTCGCACTCGATGCGCTGAAGAACCGCCTCTATGTCAGCCTCTGGGGGCAGTCCGCGGTCGAGGTCATCGATATCGCCTCTCGAAAGAAGGTCGCCCGTTGGGCCGTCCAGGAACACCCGAACGAACTGATTCTCAACCGCTCGGGGAAGGTGCTCTTTGTCGCCAACGCCAATCGGAACACCGTCAGCGTCATCGACACCGAGTCCGGACGAACCCTGGAGACCCTCGCGGCGGAACTCGAACCGGACTCGCCGCCCGGTTCCACCCCCAACAGCCTGGCCCTCTCGCCGGACGAATCCCTGCTGTTCGTGGCCAACGCCAACATCAACGCCGTCGCCGTCTTCGAGGTCCACGAACCCGGCCGCAGCCAATCGCTCGGGTTCATCCCCGTCGGCTGGTACCCCACCTCCGTGCGTGTCACCCCCGATGGACGCCATCTTCTCGTCGCCAACGGCAAGGGTTTAGCGTCACGGGCCAATCGTTACGGACCCCAGCCCGGAAACGAACCGCCCGCTTCGATTCGCGAGTACATCGGTGGACTGTTGACGGGTTCGCTCTCCATCATCGATCTGCCTCGCGACCAGGAAGAACTCCAGACCACCCTCCGCCAATACACCGAGCGAACCTACCGTTGCCGCCCCCCGACTCCCCCCAGGGAGCTGGAACCCGGCCACCCGATCCCCGTTGCGGTCGGCCAGCCCTCGCCAATCCGATACTGCATCTACATCATCAAGGAGAACCGCACCTACGACCAGGTGCTCGGGGACATGCCCGAGGGCCGTGGCGACCCGGCGCTCTGCCTTTTCCCGGAAAACGTCACCCCAAACCATCACCAACTCGCCCGCGATTTCGTGCTGCTCGACAATTTTTACGTGGAGAGCGAGGTCAGCGCCGACGGCCACGAATGGACGGTGGGGGGCTATGCCACGGACTTCGTCGAGAAGATGTGGCCCTTGAGCTACGGCCATAACAAGGACCGCAAGTACGCCTACCCCAGCGAAGGCCGGTTCAAGATCGCCGAGCCCGCTGGCGGCTATCTCTGGGACCGCGCCAAGGAATCCGGGGTCACCTACCGAAGCTACGGTGAATTCGTGAACAATGGCGCCACCACCAATGATCCCGGCTCGACCTTGGTCCGCAATCTCCAGGGCCATTTCGACCCGGAATTCCGCAGCTTCGACATGGACTACAGCGATCTGGCGCGCGCCGATCGCTTCATCTCCGAACTCCAACGCTTCGAACGCGAGGGTGACATGCCGCGCCTCCAGATCGTGCGACTCCCGAACGACCACACTGCCGGCACGAGTTCGGGTAAACTCACGCCCACCGCGTTCGTAGCCGAGAACGACCTCGCGCTGGGAAGGGTCATCGAAGCCATTTCCCACTCCCGTTTCTGGCCCGAAACCGCTGTCTTCGTCGTCGAAGACGACGCCCAGAACGGACCCGACCACATCGACGCCCACCGTACGGTCGCCTTCGCGATCAGCCCGTACGTGCGGCGCGGCACGGTGGATTCCACGCTGTACTCGACCTGCAGCATGCTGCGAACCATGGAGCTGATTCTCGGCATGAAGCCGATGACCCAGTTCGACGCTGCCGCGATGCCAATGGTGGGTTCCTTCGGCCCCAAGCTCGACATGAAGCCGTACAAGGCGCTACCGGCACGAGTCAGTCTGGAGGACCGCAACCTCAAGACCGCCTGGGGACGTGAGCAGTCCGAACAGATGAACTTCGCCCGTGAGGACGCCGCCGATGACCTCCAATTGAACGAGATCATTTGGCGGTCGGTGCGCGGACCAGAGTTCGCCATGCCCGGCCCCGTTCGCGCCGGCTTTGTCCGTCCCGCGGAATTGGACGACGACGACGACGAGTAGGCGATAGCTCCAAGAAGATGGAGCGCGGCGAACCCTACTGCCAAAAATCCCATTGTTTGGCGCCTCCCGAACGTCAGATGCCGGATCGCTCTCACCTCGAATCCGCCGGGCCTGGCGGTTGATTCATGCGAAAGGAGGCAAGTTCCTTTCCGCCATTCGTGTTGTCGGCCGGACCCACCGGCGTAGCATCGACGCCATGCAAAGACGATTCGTCACCCTCCTCCTCTCCGTTGTCGCGTCGGGTTCGCTGTTGCTCGAAGCCGGCGCGGCCGACGCCGCAACGCCGAACACCCTCACCCCGGCCCAGACAGCCGCCGGTTGGAAGCTGATCTTCGACGGACACACGTTCAGCGGCTGGCACAACTTCAAGAAGGAAGGCGTCCGGCCCGGCTGGCAGATCAAGGATGGCACTCTGGCCTGTATGGATCCGCACGACGCCGGGGATCTCGTGTCACCGGACCAGTACGAGTGGTTCGAACTCGAACTCGAATACAACATCTCGGACGGCGGCAACAGCGGGATCATGTTCCACGTCTCCCAGGATCGCGGCGCGGCATGGGAGACAGGGCCGGAGTTCCAACTTGAGGACAACGAGAAGGCCAAGGACCCCCAACGCTGCGGCTGGCTTTACGCCTTGTACCAACCCGAGAACGATCCGAAGACCTCCAAACCCGTTGACGCCACCAAGCCGGCGGGCCAATGGAATCACGTCCGTCTGCTGATCTCACCCGATAAGTGCGAGCACGCGATCAACGGTGTGAAGTATTTCGAGTACGTACTCGGCAGCGACGACTTCAAGGCCCGCGTCGCCAAGAGCAAGTTCGCCAAGATGCCCATGTTTGCGAAGACCGGGAAAGGCCACATCTCCCTGCAGGGCGATCACGGCCAGGTTTCGTTCCGTAACATCAAGGTGCGCGCGATCGAGGCGAAGAAGTAACCCCATGCGCCGGCTGATGTGCTGGAGCGCTTCCGACGGAAGACGGCAAGAGACCATGAGATTCGCGTGGCTCACGGTTTCACTCATTCTTTGGCTGGCGCAGCCCCGCCTCGCGGCTCTTGGATTTTCGTTTCTTAAGCCCTTCGTTCCGGCGAGGCCCTTCTAGGTCATCGCACATCGGGGAGCAGCCCGCCAGGCGCCGGAAAACACGCGGGCCGCCCTCGAGCATTGCATCGTCGACGTCATCGAATGGGCGGAAGTGGACGTCGGCCTCATCCGGCCGCGTCGCGCTCATGGCGAAGTGGCATCCCGGCTTCGGAATTGAGTACTGGCCCGGTTCGAGGTTTCTCGCGGTCGTTGACGTCCGCACCAGCAGCGACGGCATCCACTACCTGCTTCATGACCGCACCCTGGAAGGACGGACCGACGGAACCGGACCGATAGAAGCCACGCCTTCGCGCGTCATCGAAAAACTCAGTGCGGGCGTCAAGTTCGGGCGGCCTTACGCCAGTCTCCGGCTGCCGCCCTTGGACCAGTTCTTCGATTCCGTCGGCAACCGTGTCGATCTGTATTTCGATGCCAAGGCGATCGCTCCGGAGGCGCTGACCCAAGCCGTGGCGCGCCACCACCGCGAAGAACGCACCGTCGTGTATCAGACCGCCGAGTACCTCCTGCGCCTGAAAGCGATCAATCCGCTCATCCGAGCTCTCCCTCCATCGCGTTCGCCGGATGAGTTGTAGGCGCTGGCGAAGTCACTGTAACCGTTCGTTGTCGACGCACGTTGGGAAGATGCAGAAATGACGCCTCTACAGCCCCGCGAACTCGCGTCCACGGAGCTTCAGAGCGTGGACTGGGGTGTTCACCCTATTGTGTGAATATGATAAGCGCCAAAACGTCGGGGCGACTTGGGCGACGGCCCATATGTTCGGAAGCAGGTGACATAAACATGGCAGCGACCGATTGCTTTGCGAGAGGGGCGGTCGCACGGACTTGGAAGACTCAGATTGGAGACCAACATGAAACCGATATCCACAATTCAGTGGGCGCGGCTGACGCTCTTTGTCGCGGCGCTCGGCATGGCCGCCAACGGTCCTGCTCAGGAGGCCAAACGCGGGTCGAGCTACTCACCCGTGGTCATCAAGGAGGACTTCGCCACCACGATGGCGCGCATGGCTGCGGAGAAGCCGGTGGTGATGAAGCGTCAAATGGACCTGCTCAACGAACGTTATGACTTGAGTGATCGGCCCGTGCCGGGCGTGGCCATGTCGCGGGGTAAACCAGTCCAGGGTGACGTGCGAGTGAAACTGCAGGCCGGCACGACCTGGGAAAGTCTCGCGGCGCAGACTCCGGAGGAGATTCGAGCTCAAGGTTCATGGCCCGCCGGATTCTATCCGCTGCCGCACCCCAAACAGGCCGACGGCGGCATGACATTTCCCAGGTTCGTCATCGACGAGATCATCAAGCAGGAAGGGCGCGACCTGACACGCTTCGATGTGGATTTCGATCTGCCCGACCTCTTTCTTCCTGAGTTTCCCGCGGGGATATACCTGACGACGCGCCCAGATCTGGGTGATGTGTCCCAGGGCAAGCTCGTGACCCTTTTTAATTACTACGAATTATTCAATGGCATCCTGAATCCGAAGCAGCTCGAAGGGTTGCGACTGCTGGTCACATCCTTCCCACAACAGCAGTTCAATCAAACCGAGGACCGTCGCTCCGTGAAACCCAGTCGTGGTGTGACGTGCTTCGACTGCCATGCCAACGGGCACACCGACGCCACCACCCATCTCGTCGGCGATATCCGTCCGCAGGAACACCGGCATCGCATTGGCACGCCGACCCTGAGGGGCGTGAACGTTCAACGGTTGTTCGGTTCCCAACGCGCGCTCAAGAGCGTGGAGGATTTCACCGAGTTCGAGCAGCGTGCGGCCTACTTCGATGGCGATCCCGTCATCGCGACCAAGAAGGGCGCCAACATTCTGGAGCGAGGCAGCCAGGTGCATAGTATGGCTGAGTTCCAGGCGCTTCTGGATTTTCCGCCAGCGCCCAAGCTTGGCATCACGGGACTTCTTGACCCGCGGAAGGCCAGCAAGCGGGAACTGCAAGGCCAGGCGCTGTTTATGGGGAAGGCCCAGTGCGCCACCTGCCACGCGCCTCCGTATTACACGGATAACTCCATGCACAACCTGAAGGTCGAACGCTTCTTCAAACCGAAGATGATCAACGGACGCCTGGCCAGCGCCGACGGTCCCATCAAGACCTTCCCCCTGCGTGGCATCAAGGACTCGCCGCCCTACCTGCACGACGACCGTTTGCTGACGCTCGATGACACCGTGGAGTTCTTCAATCTCGTGTTGGAGCTCAAACTCAGCGCAACCGAGAAGGCCGATTTGGTCGCCTTCATGCAGGCCCTGTGATGTTGGGCCGATCCGAGCCCGGCCACGATGCTGATGGCAACGGGCTGATGAAACATAATCGTCGCTGCACACTGGACGGCTGCTCGGACGGGGGGGAATTCTGGTAGGTCCGGCCGTTGCAAAATAGCCAGCGATCTCGGAGACCACCTTGGGCCTCGGTCGTGCCGAAAACCAGCTTGCTCTCGTTGACGATCCAGCGCAGACAAGGCGTGTTGCGCCCGTAGCTCAGTTGGCCAGAGCAGCTGCCTTCTAAGCAGCGGGTCGCGTGTTCGATCCACGCCGGGCGCGCCACTCTTTCCAGCCGCAAGTTGCTCATTACAAACCGATTCCAACCCCAAGAGAGACCCCTAAACGGCGAAGGCCACTCAGGGACAAGAATTGCCATGCAAGGCACAGTGCATCCCGGGGAAAACGTTCTCGAAACCCGGACTCGCAACCAGTGGGGTGTCACGGGTCCAGTCTCGATCGTGAAACTTCGCGTCACCGAACCAGGCCGCTAGCCCAGGACTAGCACTACAGCGACACTTCCGGCCAAAGAGCCTTCCGGGCTCTTCCAGCGTGGCAGCGGCTTCCAGCCGCTGTGTCAGTCCGCGATCCATTTCTTCGAAAGTGTCGCTGTAGTGCTAGGTCCAAAGTCGTGGATCGAAGTCATCCCAGGACCATTGCCATGGGAGGGGGACCCACGCTAGACGTTGGCCGTCTTGCGAACGGTCCAACCGGCCCTGCCTTCATTTCTCGTGAATTCCCCCATCTGCCTTGCGTCGTTCGGGCATTTTCAGCACTCCCCCCTACATCCCATCCGAGGCACACTCGCGAGGTGGGCTGTTGCGGCGATCGGCTGCCTTGGGGTAGTGGTCGCGGCCCACGGCGCCACCCTCACCTGGGATGGCGGCGCCGGTGATTCTCAATGGCGAACCCCCGCCAATTGGAGCGGCGACCGCCTGCCAGGCGCCGCCGACGACGTGGTCATCAATCCGTCCGGCGCACAGATCGTCGAGCACGCCAGTGGCGACACCCGCATTCGAAGCCTGACCTGCACCCAAGGTTTTCGGCTGGCCGGTGGTTCCCTCACGGTCACACAGGGCGAATCCCGCATCGACGGACTTCTGGACTTGGTGAAAGGCGACCTTCAAGCCTCGGGTGCCGGCACGGTTTTTCGGTCCACCGGTCCCGTCACCCATTCCGGCTCCGCCCTGACCGCCCGCCGGGGAGCGCGACTCACGCTACCGGATCTCACACGCCTCCAGAAGCCAGAGTTCGGCGATCTCCGGCTGGTGAGCGTGGACGCCGACTCCGTTCTGGACCTGCCCGCTGTCATCTCTGGGGCGGTGACAGAGTTTTACCACTTGGATCTGACCGCCACGGACGGCGGCGAACTCAGGCTGCCGGCGCTCCGCGCGCTGGAAGGAACCTTGAGCGTCTACGCCATCGATGAAGCGAGCGTCGTCGATCTTTCGGGATGGGGCGACACCCTGGACAACACGACCCGTGGCAACGGTTCCCTGGAACTTCGGGGAGACGCGACCCTTCGCATGCCCGCGCTCCGGCATCTTCGGGGCATGAGCTTCATTCAACGCGGCACTGCCGGTTCCCCGCTGGAACAACTGCGCAGCCTGCAATCGGGGCTTCTGCGGTTGGACGCGCACTCGGCAACGCTTCCCGGGTTGACCAACCTGTCGGGTAGCGATCTGGAGGTTCTCAACGGTTCACAATTGGTGCTCCCCAGCGTGAGCATTCTGGTTGAGACCGACAGCTCCGACCTTCGAATCGCGGCCTCCGATCCGGGGAGCCTGGTCGACATTCCCAACGCAACGATCTCGCGCGTCAGGGACTACTACCACCTAGCGCTGGTGGCCAACGACGGGGGCCGAATTCGACTGGCGCTTCTGGCCTCCTACGCGGGCGGGCTTGACGTGTACGCCGACGGCACCGATGCGCGGGTGGAACTGCCGGCGATGGCGGGCGTGTTTCGGCACGTCGGACCGGGCGCCTCGAACCTCGAGACCCGGGATGGGGGTACTCTGGATCTACCCGGCGTGACCGGTTTGGAGCGCGTGGACGTGACGGTGCGCCGGGGTGCGTCGATACCGCTGCAGCAACTTCGATCGTACACCGAGGCCCATCTGCGGTTGGACGGATCGCAACGGGAACTGCCCATCCTGACCAACATTACCGGCGCCAGTCTATCGTTGGAAAACGGTGCGCAATTGACCCTGCCCAATGTCGTCCGGTTGGTCCGGACCAATTCGGCGAGTTTAACCTTCAGAGTGTACGGCGCGGGCAGCCTGCTTCGGCTTCCTTCCGTCACCTCGAGTTCCGTGCTGGACTACTACCAACTCGAATTGTACGTCGATGATGGCGGCCGCATCGAGATGCCGCGAATCGCGTCGTTCATCGGATCGATTGACGTCTATGCCGATGGGGCGGACAGCGTGGTTGAACTCCCTGGATTCGTCGGAGAAATCAGGGACACCTCACTCGGTCGCTCATCGCTGGAGGCGCGAAGCGGCGCACGAGTGCTCATTCCGAATGCCAACCAACTCCGGCGAGTCGACGTCACCCAGCGTAACACCGGGCAGATTTCGTTGAATCAGCTGACCGCTGTGCGGGATGCCGTGCTGAGCTTCCAGGGTGCTACGGTCACCTTACCGGGCCTGACGGATGTGCAGGGTTCAGGATTTTACCTCACCGAGGGCGCACAGCTCATCCTCGACGGGGTGACCACGCTGGTCCAAACGCGCCCCCAATCGCTCAACCTCCAGGTTCAGGGCTCCGGGACCCTCTTACGCCTGCCCCAGGTACAATCCGCCTCGACGATCCCGCCCTACCAACTCGAGTTGTATGCCTACACCGGGGGACGCATCGAGATACCGCAGCTTAAAACCCTTATGGGTTCGCTGGAAATTTACGCTACCGACGCCCGCAGTGTCATCGATCTCTCCGGTTGGACGGGACCGCTCGCGGCGCCGTCCGGAAGCACCATCGAATTGGAAGCGCGGGATGGCGGCGCCATCTCAATACCCGGCCTGACCGGACTGGACAGGGCCAACTTGATCCTCCGTCGCGGCGCCATCATCACCACCGCCCAATTGGGTGCGATCACCAGGTCCCGGGTCCTCGTGGACGCGGCCAATGCAGTCTTCGGAGCCCTATCGGATACCACCGGAACCACCTTTGAATACGTCAACGGCGGGACCGCTTCCTTCCCCACACCCTCCGACCTCCTGGTTCCCGAGATCCGGGCTCCTGCCACCGTGGTGGCACCCCGGGCCGTCGACGTTATCTGGCAGATCACCAACCGCGGCACGCCGGTGGAGAATCGCAGCTGGTCCGATGCGGTCTATCTTTCCTCGGATGCTGCTCCGGGGGACGACCGACTGCTTGGCACCTTTGTTTCGCAAGGGAGTCTGCCCGCCGGCGGATCGCTGCGCTTCACCAACCAGGTTCTCATTCCCGCGGAACTCGCCGGCACCTGGAGGGTCGTGGTCGAGGCCAACCGCGATCGACTGGTCTTCGAGGGAACCAACACCGCCAACAACACTTCCATCGCCACCTCTTCTATCGAGATCCAAGCCCCCGATCTGTGGGTCGAATCCGTGACCATCGAACCCAACCCGGTCACGCTTGGCCGGCCGGCCACCCTGCGTTGGACCCTCCGCAACGCAGGCACGGCAGTCCCTTCAGGGTCCTGGCTCGAGCGCCTGACTCTCCTCGCTCCGGCCGGATCAGGACTCGGGGACATCACGCTCCATTCCGAAACCGCCACCGGGCCACTGCCGCCCGGCGCCAGTGTGTCTCGATCCGTCCCACTGACGTTGCCGTTGCCCCAGGGATTTCCCGCTGGAAACCAAACGTTTGCCGCGCAGGTCGACGTTCACAATGCCATCGGCGAAGGCCGTGAAACCAACAACATCACGACCCGCACGGTCAGCGTGCTGCTCCCGCCCCTGCCCGACCTGCGCGTCACCAGTGTCGACGCGCCGTCCGAAGGCCTGGGTGGAAGTCCGATCCCGATCGGCTGGCAGATCACAAATCAAGGCCCCGGCGTTGCCCGAGCCCCCTGGATCGAGCGGGTCAGGTTGATTCCCAACTCCGGCGCCGCCGTTGCTCGAGATCTGCTTTATCATGAGATCACCAACGATCTCCCAGCCAACGCTTCTGCCCCCCGGTCGCGTCTCATTACCCTGCCCGCGGGAGTGAATGCCGGAAGCTACAGGATCGAGGTCACCGCCGATGCTGGAGGAATCGTCCTCGAAGGCCTGGAGAACAACAACGCGACGACGGCGCCCGGGCCACTCACCGTGCCTGCTGTATTGGAATGGCAGATCCCGGTCACCGAAATCGCCGAGAACACACCCCAGCCGGCCATCCAGGCTTTGCTCAGTCGGAACGGCGATCCCAGTCTGGCGCTGATTGTCTCCCTTTCCACCGATCCGTCCGGTGAACTCGCCGCCCCTCTCTCCATCACCATTCCGGCCGGGCAGGCAACAGCCCCGGTAACCGTCACCGTAATCCAGGACAGCGTGCCCGATGCCGATGCCCCGACTACCCTGCGCGCGACCGCGGCCAACTATCGCCCCGGCACGAGCGTCGTGAACGTGCGGAATACCGATCGACCCCGCCTCACGCTCCAACTGGCGTCGGCAAACGTGAATGAAGGACAAACGGTCTCGGTCACCGTGTCGCGCGATGGCCCGAACACCGCTCCCCTCGCCGTCAAAGTCGCCTCACCCAGCGGCGGTCAACTTGTGGCCCCCGAAACCGTGGTGATTCCAGCCGGTCAGAAAAGCGTCGGATTCGCCGTGGCGGCTCTCGACGATTCGAAGTTGGAACCGTCCCGAACGGTACGCCTCGAGGTCTCCGCCGCCGATACCCTCGGAGCCGACGCCACGCTCACCATCCGCGACAACGATTTGCCCGCCTTTACCCTCACCCTGGCCGAGAGCCGCGTTCCGGAATCTGGAGGTGTTGCCGCCACGTCGGCCACGATTTCACGCGGCGTTCCGAGTCCGCGTTCACTGGCGGTCACCGTGGAAAGCAGCCAACCCACCCTGGTCCGTGTTCCCGAAAGCACCGCCATTCCCGCCGGCCAAGCATCGGTCAGTTTCCCGGTGGAAGTCGTCGACAACCTTGAGGTCGACGGGAACCGCAACGTCGAACTGCGGGCGACCGCTCTGGCCACCGACTCGTCCACCGTGGTCGGGACCACCGCTCCGGTGACGCTGACGGTGACCGACGATGATGGCCCTGCCCTGGCGATCTCGGCGGAGCGCGACGTGCTGGCTGAGGGCGTGGTTGGAGCCACGTTCCTGGTCATTTCACGCAACATACTCGCCGCGACGCCGCTGACCGTCACGCTCAGCTCCAGTAGGGCCGGCGAAGCCACCGTTCCGCCCTCCGCCACGATCCCGGGCGGATCCAACATAGTCCGCGTGCCCGTCACCACGCTCGACGACGACCAGGTCGATGGGAGCCAAACCGTGCGGATCTCCACCTCGGCGCCGGGTCACACCGCCGCGGAAGTGTCGCTGACCGTCACCGATCTCCCCTATCCCGACCTCATCATCACGGGCGTCACGGCTCCTGAGTCCGGCGAAACCGAGGCATCGATCAACGTGGGGTACCGGGTCCAAAACCAGGGCCTGGCTTCCGCCGGCACCAACTGGGTGACCCGGGTCTTCCTCTCACCCGATCCGACCGCGGGCGATGACACCTTGCTCGTCGAGTACATTTTCGGCGGCACGCTGCCGGTTGGGCAGTACTTCGCCCAATCCCGTCAGGTTCGACTGCCCTCCGTGCCCGGTGATTACTGGTTGGTGGCGGTGACCGACGTTGCCGGACAGATCTCGGAGGTCCTGGAGAACAACAACACAACCCTCTCCATCCGGCCCATCCTGGTCGAAGCCGCTTACCGCGCCGTGGTGGAAGCGGAACCCGCCGCGGCCGCGGCCGGCACCCCGGTCACCCTGCGAGGAAGCGCACTCAAGACCAGCACGGGAGGGCCAGCAGCCTTCGTCCTGGTCAATCTCCACATCGGAGTGCGGGGAACCCATCGGGTGATCTCAGCATTGACCGATGAACAGGGTCGGTACTCCGCAGTCTTCCAGCCGCTGCCCGGTGAAGCGGGAATCTATGAAGTGGGCGCGACCCATCCCGGAGCGGCGGCGGCGGCGGTTCAGGACAGCTTCATCCTGTACGGCATGGCAGCCGAACCGACGACGGTATGGGTCGTTCGGGAACGCAGTAGCGTCACCGGCCAGTTCATCCTTCGAAACCTGGGTGACGCTCCATTGAAAGGTCTCCAAGTCACCGTGGTCAGCAATTTGCCCGGCGTTCAGGTGACCGCCAGCATTCCCGCGTCTGGCATGCTGGGAGGTTTGGCCGAGGTACCCCTGGGCTTTGCCATCTCCGCCAGTGACGGATCGGCCGGCCAAGGCACGGCGGTGCTCCGCGTCACGAGCACTGAAGGCGCACGCCTGGACATCCCGGTGACGGTCGTGGTCTCACCGGACGAACCTCTGCTGGAAACCCGGCCCGCCGAACTGATCGCCGGCGCCCGAACCACCAGCCAGGCGCTGATCAGCTTCGATGTCATCAACACCGGTGGAAGCGCCAGCGAGCCTGTTCATATCGCCCTGCCGGCCGACCTTCCATGGGTGCGGGTAGCCTCCCTCAACCCGCTTCCCTCGGTCGCGCCTGGCGCGACCAACCGGGTCACCCTCCAGTTGCGTCCCGGAGCCGAAGTGCCCTTGGGCCAGTATGACGGCACGCTGGTGCTGGTGGCCGGCACCCGGTCGGTGAACCTGCCGTTCCGGTTCCGCGTGCTCTCCGAAGCCAAGGGGGATCTTCGCCTGACCGCGGCGGATGAGTACACGTACTACGCCGAAGGTTCGCCCAAGGTGGCCGGGGCGGAGGTGACCATCCTGGACGCCATTTCGGAGCAGGTCGTGACCAACGGCGTCACGGACGCCACGGGCGAACTGCTCATCCGCCAGTTGCCGGAGGGCTGGTACGACATCCGCGTTCGGGCCGACCAGCATGGTTCCTTCCAGGACACCGCCCTGGTCGTCGCAGGTTTTGAGACCAACATCACAGCCCTCCTGCCTCGCCACGCGGTGCGATACCTCTGGACGGTCGTGCCCACGGAGATCGAAGACCGCACGCGCATCACCATCGAGACGGTCTTTGAAGCCTTCGTGCCCATGCCGGTCGTCACCATCGAACCCGCCGTCATCGACCTGGCGGACTACACCGCGGACGTCACCCAGATCGAACTGCGCATCACCAACCATGGGCTGGTAGCCGCCCGGGACGCCCGTCTGAGTTTCGGAGAGCATCCGGATTGGCGGTTCGAACCGCTGATCGAAGAACTCGGCACCCTTCCCGCACGGAGCACGTTGACGGTTCCGTTGCTGATCCGCCGCCAAGCCACCGGCGGCATCGCCCGCTTCCAAGCGATCCGCCTGGCGTCACGCGTTGGACTTCATGCAGGCGGGGGCGGTTGCGGATTCTCAGGTGGGGTGACCTTCAAGATCCCCTGCGGCGGCGGCTCGATCGGCGGCGGAGCCGGGGTCGCCGTGGTGAACGCCGGTGGCAACTGCGGCGGTGGAGGCGGCGGCGGCTTCCCCGGCGGAAATGGCAGCTCCGGTGGTGGACGAAGCGGAACGAGCGGCGGTGGCAGCGGTAGCAGCGCCTCGATCCGGACCTGTGATCCCTGCCTGCTTGCCATCATGAATTGCCTGCTCGAAATCGTCCTGCCCGAGTTCCTGGATTGCGCCAAGGACCTCTACGGCTGTGCCAAACACAGCAAGGAAAGCCTCTCGGCGGATTCCGCCTGGGATTGCACCAAAGCCGGTTTGACCTGCGCCGAGGCGCTCGGCGCTGAACTGACGAAACTCAACACGGCGATCGACCTCATCGAATGCATTCAGGATCTGGCCAAGAATTGCGGAAGCCCTCCGGGAGGCGGTGGTGGGGGAGGTGGAGGAGGCGGGGGTGAAGAGGGCGGTGGCAGCCAGCGTGCCCTCGCCACTCGGCCCCGTGCCGCTTCCCTTCACTCGATCCTGTCGAGCCGCGTCGAACGCGCCGAGCTGACGATTCTCCGCCAGCGAGCGGACTGGCTGACCCGGGAAATGGCTCCGATCCGCTACCTTCTGGGCAACGACGCCTGGTTGGGTGAACCCACCCCGGTCGGTTCGCAGGTCTTCCTCGGCGCCTTCCTCAACCTCATCGAACGCCCCACCGCCGGGGGCATTCGCATCGACGACTCCGAAGCCGCAACCCTACTCGCCACTCCGGTCCCGACCTCGGTGACGCCTTCCATCGTCCGGGCCTTCATCGACCGCTGGAATCGATCGGCCGACTATTGGGCCGCCGGAATCTTCGAGGCTTCCGGTCTCGCCCCGGGTCAGAACCCGGACTTCATCGACATGGAGGTGCTCGGCAACCTCTCCCGCGGCCAGATTGAGGCGGACGCGGAAAGTGTGGCGGCTGGTTTCCGGTCGCCGTCGCATGCTTTCAATCGCGCCGGAGCGGACATCATGCGCTTCCTCGGCGAAGGCGACAGCGGCGGTGTCTGTGCTCATGTGCGACTCCGTTTGGACCAGGACCTGATCACCACGCGCGATGCCTTCGACGCCACCCTCGAGATCGAGAATGCGTTGGGAGATCCCCTGGAGCAGGTGTCGGTCGAAGTGCTGATCCGGCGTCGCACCGGCGAAGGTGCTACCAGCGTGTTCGTGGTGCAGGCGCCCGTGCTGAGCGGCCTCACCGCCGTCGACGGCACCGGCAACCTGCCCGGATCCACGACCGGCAAGGCGCGCTGGCTGCTCATTCCAACGCCGGAAGCCGCGCCCGAAGGTCCTGTCGAGTACCTGGTGGGCGGGCAACTTCGCTACCGCCAGGGAGGGCTGAACATCACCGTGCCGCTCGCCCCCGCCACCATCACCGTCCATCCCAGCCCCAGTCTGGCGGTGAAGTATTTCCATCAGCGGGACGTCTTTGCCGATGACCCCTTCACCATCGCCGTTGAACCGAGCGTGCCCTACTCGCTCGCCGTCATGGTTCAGAACAAGGGCCGCGGAGCTGCCAACCAGGTGCGCATCGCATCCGCTCAACCGCGCATCGTCGAAAACGAAAAAGGCTTGCTCGCAGACTTCAAGATCATCGCGACTGAAGTGGCCGGGCAGAATCTTCAGCCGTCCCTGACCGTCGACTTCGGCGCCATCGCACCCGGCACCAACGCCATCGGTCGCTGGCTTTTCACGTCGTCCATTCTGGGCGGTTTCCTGGAATACAGCGCGACGATCGAGCACCAGAACGACCTCGGCGACAAACGCCTCGCCCTCGTGGAGGGCGTCGAAATCCATGAACTGATCCACATCGTCCACGCCCCCGGCGTCCGCAACGACGGACGTCCTGACTTCCTGGCCAATGACGTCGCCGATCTGCTGGATTACCCGGACACCCTGCACCTCAGCGACGGTTCCAAAGAACCCGTGGCGGTGGTGCTCGACGGAGCGTTCGACACGACGCCTGCGATCGGACAGCTCGACGTCAACCTTACCGCCCATGTGCCGCCAGGCTGGGTGTACCTCCGCTTGCCCGATCCGGGCGAAGGCCGCTTCCAACTCATCCGGATCGTCCGCTCGGACGGCATGGAGATTCCATTCGGCGAGAACGCGTGGACCACCGACCGCAGCTTCCTTGGCAACGCCCGCCGTCCGGTGGTCGCGAACACCGTCCATCTCTTCGACCTCAACAGCACAGGCCGCTACCGGTTCACCTATGCCGCGCTTCCCACCGGAGATGTCGTGGCCCCGACCAGTCAGGTAGCTGCGTTGCCAGCGGAGAACACTGCCGTCTTCGCCGTCACATGGGACGCCACCGACAACACGGGCGGCAGCGGGATCTCCTTCTTCAACGTCTATGCCGCCGCCGATGACCAACCCTTCGTCCTCTGGCAGACTGAGACGCTGGATCGGAGTGCAACCTATCAAGGTGCTCTGGGCCGAACCTATCGGTTCTACAGCGTCGCCACGGACATCGCGGGCAATCGCGAACCCGACCCGGCAACACCGGATGCCATCACGCAGGTCACGCGGGTGAACCGTGCACCCGTTCTCGGGGCCATCGCCGACCAAGTGGTCCGCGAAGGCGCCACACTTTCGGTTCAACCGGGAGCCGAGGATCCCGACGGTGACAGGCTGGTGTACAGCCTCGAGAACGCCGAAGGACTGCCGCCCGGCATTCTCGTGCATCCGTACACAGGATTGGTGACGTGGGTCACCGGCGAAGGCAGCGGTCCCGCCTCCCACCGCCTGACGCTGCAGGTGCTCGACAACGGCGCGCCCCGGTTGGGTGCGGTTCGTTCGTTCCTGGTCGCCGTCACCGACGACAATTCGCCTCCGATTCTCGACTCGATCGGGTCGCGATCCCTCCGGGAGGGCGAGACGTTGACCCTCACCAATCGGGTCACCGATCCGGACCTTCCCGCGCAAACGCTCACGTTCTTGCTCGGAGCCGGCGCTCCCCAAGGCGCCACCCTAGATCCGGTCCGCGGGGTGTTCCGTTGGACGCCCCAGAACTCTCAGGGCGGGTCCACGTATCCGGTGGAAATCATCGTACGCGATTCCGGTTCTCCTCCGCTCTCAGCCCGCCAGGTCTTCCAAATCGCCGTAGACGACAGTCGTGCCGATTTCGCCGTGGCCCTGGGTGACACCCATGGTTTCGCCACTGAGGACGGTTCGCTTCCCATTCGGCTCACCTCGGGTCCGGATCTTTCTCAACTCACCGTCGATCTCCACCTCCTGGGCGACCATCTCGTCACTCCGGAACTCGTGCCGGTAGAGGAAGAAGTCCTGATGACCGCCTGGGAAGTGCTCGGACCGGGTCGGTTCCGACTCCAACTCGACCTGGCTCCGATCGGGTTGGTGGAAAGAACCCGAACGGTGGCGCACCTCGAGTTTGGCACGCGCATTACAGGGCGATCGGGGATCGAGTGGTTCCGGATCGATGACCTTTCCGGCATTCGTCGCGGCGGCGAACTGTCCCACAACGCCCTGAGCCGATCCGGTCGGGTGTTTGTGGTCGAAACCGAGCCTTTGCTGGATGCGATTCCGACCGCAAACGGCCGCCTGGCGATCACGTTGTTCGGCCGGCAGGGCCGCACCTATCAACTACAGCACTCACCCTCCCTGGGAACGAGTGCCACCTGGACCGTCGACCGGACCCTTCAACTGCAGGGGCGCACCCAAATCCTTGAAATCCCGCCCGGTCCGGCCAACTCCGGCTACTACCGGGTGGTCGAACCGTGAGGAAAAATCCCGTCACAGTCGGCGAAGAATCCCTTCCCGCCGACTGTGGGTGAGAATGCAGGGCGCGCCGTTCTGAATAATGACCCAACGTGCGCCATGGGACTTGCGCCGGAATTCCCGGATGAAATCGCGGCGAACAATCATCGAACGATTGTCGCGTGGGCCAGCTCACCAACCTGCCCCGATAGACGAGCAATTCACTCCTGATTGTATGCATTCCGGCACTGCGGTAGTGAATTAGGTTCCATTTTGATAATGATCCGCTCATCTCATTTCTGTCTCGAAGCAATCGCGGTTTGGCGCCAGGGATCCGCGCGGTCGGAGCGAGGCATTTATCCACATGAAAAGGCTCGATTGTCTGCCACGGCGGCGCTCTTGTTCGACGACCTTTCGGCGCTCCGAATGGTGATGGACCGCGATGCTGGGAACGCTCCTGGCAGCGGTTCTGCCGGTCGAAGCGGCCACCCATAGCATCGCCCGAATCTGGGACGAACGGGCTTTGGCGGCGATCCGCGACGACACGCCGCACCCTCCGGCCCAAGCGCGCAATTTGTTCAGTCTCTCCGTGGCAATGTACGACGCCAGGGCCGCTTAGGACTCGACCGCGGTCGGCTACGTCCACCGTGGCAAACACACGGCAAGCGAAATTGCCGCCGCCCGGAGAGAGGCCATCAGCTATGCGGCGTACCGGATACTCATGGAACGGCCCGTCTACTGGCGCACCGCCAACGACACCTTGGCCGCAAACGATGCCCTACTGGTCGCGATGGGTTACGCGCCGGGCAACGTTTCGAGGGACACATTGACGCCCGCCGGTGTGGGCAATTCGGTGTACCACGCCGTCTCCGTCTGGTTCCCCAATGACGGATCGCGCCAAACCAACGGGACGCCGTTACCCCAAGCCAATCCGCCAGTGGCGTACCCCGATTTCCCCGCCGCCCAGGGAGGCTACCTGTTTGTGAATCCGCCTCTCACGGCCGCCTTTCCTGGGATCGATGACGGGACCGGGAGAACGGTCGCAGACGTCAACCGCTGGCAGCCGTTAATGGTCGTCAACGCCGTGGATCAGAACGGGTTTCCGCAAGGTCCGATTCAGGGATATCTCGGGGCCCAAAGGCTGGAGGTTCGACCGTTCGCGCTCGTACGCGAGAACCCCACCCGACCCTGGATCGATCCCGGTCCGCCTCCGTTCTTCGGCGCCGCCTCGCATGTCGCGTTTATCACCAATGTCGTTGAAGTGATCCGGTGCAGCAGCGAACTCACGCCTGATGACGGCACGGGGACGGTTCGATCACCCATCCTGACGTCGAAATCCGACGCCTGGCAGCCCGGGAGTACGAGTTCCAGTTCAACACCCGTCGCGGATTCCACTACCAGGTCCAATCCACGCCCCGGCTGGATGCGCCTTTTGTCGACGAGGGCGAGCCCATTTGGGAGCCGTTCGACTCCCTCTTGATTCGTCGCACCCACAACGCGGCTTAACCGCATCGATTCCACCGGGTGATCAGCATGTCGGCCGACGGATCCGAATCACCGCGCATCGACCGCGTAGACGATCCCACATCGGTCCGGCGGATCCCGGCCTCCGCCTGTTTTCGCTCGCGGCCTTTGCAGGGAAGCGGTGTGATCCGGCCGCTGTTTCCACCACCATGCGCCACTTCTCCTCCCTGACGCACCTGCTCGCCGCCCTGACGCTCTTGACCGCGGTCAACCCACCACCCGCCACGGCAGCGGACTCCAAAAGTAGTTTTGCCGAACGCTACACCAAGTACGAGTACCGGATTCCCATGCGCGATGGGGTCCGGCTCTACACCACCGTTTACCTCCCTCGCACCCTCGGCTCCGACCACCCCATCCTGCTTCAACGCACGCCGTACAACCAAAAGCCATACACCATAGACGCCCTGCACAACCCAGGGGTCCCCGACACCTACCTCGACGAGGGATTCATCCTCGCCATCCAGGATGTGCGCGGAAAGTTCGCCAGCGAAGGCGACTTTGAGGACGTCCGACCGATCCGCCCGCGGCCCCTGGGTCCCAAGGACACCGACGAATCCACCGACACCTGGGACACCGTCGATTGGCTGGTTCGGAACGTTCCGGGGCACAATGGCAACGTGGGACTTCAGGGCATCTCCTACCTGGGATTCTTCGCCGCCGCCGGCATGATCGAATCCCATCCGGCGCTCAAAGCGGTTTCCCCTCAGGCGCCGGTCGCCGACCTCTTCAATGGCGACGACGCCCTGCACAACGGCTGCTTCTGGCTCGCGCACAACTTCAGCTTCATCCAGTCCTTCAGCCAGGAACTGGAAGATCCCACCCGTCAGGACCCGCGCCCGTTCGATTTCAAGACACCCGATGGCTACCAGTTCTTTCTGGAACAAGGACCTCTCTCCAACCTCGACACCCGGTATTTCAAGGGCAAGGCCGCGCTCTGGAACGACATCATTCACCGCTCCACCAACGCCGCCTGGGCCCGGGCTCGCGACGTCACCCAGCACCTGACCAACGTCCATGCCGCCGTCCTGACCGTCGGCGGCTGGTTCGATGCCGAGGATCTCTGCGGCACGCTCAAGACCTATCGGGCCGCCGAACGGCTGAACCCGGGCATCTACAATGGGCTCGTCATGGGACCGTGGTCGCACGGGCAATGGCATGGCGGCGACGGCGACAAGTTGGGCACCCTTGATTTTCGCTCCAAGACCTCGGTGCACTTTCGAAACGAGATCGAACTTCCGTTCTTCCGACGTTTCCTCAAGGGCGCGACCAACACCGATCTGGCCGAAGCGTACGTGTTTGAAACTGGCACCCATCGCTGGCGCCGCGAAAGCGCCTGGCCTCCCACCAACGTCGTCACCAGGACGCTCTTCCTGGGAGCCGACGGACAGTTGTCCTTCGTGTCGTCGCCCGATTCCGCGGAAGGTTTTGACGAATACATCAGCGACCCAATGCGCCCTGTGCCGTCGTCCGCGCGGATCACCGACGGCATGCCGGGCTCCTACATGGTGGAAGACCAGCGGTTTGCCGCCCGTCGACCCGACGTGTTGGTTTACCAGACCGAACCGCTGGCGGAAGACCTGACCGTTGCGGGACCGTTGATCGCTTCCCTGCACGTCTCGACGACCGGAACCGACGCCGACTGGGTGGTGAAATTGATCGACGTCTATACCGGTGATCATCCCGATCCGGATCCGAACCCATCCGAGGTGCGGATGGGGCACTACCAGCAGCTGGTCCGTGGCGAACCGTTCCGCGGAAAATACCGCAACAGCTATGACCGGCCTGAGCCGTTCATTCCGGGCAAAGTGACCTCGGTCGAATTCACGCTTCCAGACATCTGCCACACCTTCCGGGCCGGCCACCGGATCATGATCCAGATCCAGAGCTCCTGGTTCCCGTTGTCGGACCGCAATCCGCAAACCTTCTGCGACATTTTCAGGGCAAAACCGGAGGACTTCCGGAAGGCGACGCACCGGATCTACCGGGACCGGCAACACCCGACCGGCGTTAAGATCCACGTGATTCCAAGACAATGAGTTGCAAGGGTTGATTCCGAAAGCCGCAGCCAACGACGTGCTCGGGTAGCCGAAAAAATCTTCGTATCGGAGCAAAGAATTACTGGCCACGGATGGGTTCCGTTCGATACGTTTTTCCGTCTCGGGACGACCCCATCGTCTAGAGGCCTAGGACACCGCCCTTTCACGGCAGTAACCGGGGTTCGAATCCCCGTGGGGTCGCCATATTCTCGACGGTTCTCTCACCCTTGCAAATAAAGGCCGGAGTCGGCTTTTGCCCTGCCCAAAAGGACCTCTATTTTCGGATATTGCCCACAGAATGCCCACAATGTGGGAATAGGCCATGGATACGGTGGGCAAACGCCGCAACATGAGGGGGATGACGTCGAGGAAGTGCGAGTCGGCAACGCGGTCGTGACGGTCTACCACTTCACCCATCGAGTTGCAGGAATGCACGTGGTCTGGCAAGCGACATCCCACCGGACTTATCCTCCTAATCTCCGCCAAAGATCTCGAGGGGCAGCCTTGGCGAAGCGCCTGTGCCGTGGTCGCGGTTGACGACGGCCACGTCTCCCTCGTCGCACCGCAGTTGAGGCCCAACGCTTCTGGCAGGTGTTTTTGGGAAGGTTCCAATCTTGATCTCCGGAACGGCAGTGGTTCTTCCTGTTTTCCTAGGTTCCAAATTCGACTCAGGACACAACCCTTGTTTCCGCGCCCTTGCCGCAGCGGCTCCCGCTGTTAGCCTTTCTCCATGACTGGGCTGCTGGAACAGGTGATGCAGTTGGCCACGCTGCCGGAGTTCGTGGCGGAGCTCGACATGCGCCTCGCCGCCGAGCGCGAGCGACGGCGCCAGTTTTATGCCGAGATTCCCGACGGCGCGAAGTGGGAGTTTATCAACGGCGAGCTCATCATGCATTCGCCCGACATGGTGCGGCACATGGCGGTGCGCGGGCGACTGGAGGCCCTCCTGTTGACTCATGTGCAGTTGCACAGCCTAGGCACCGTGCTGGCGGAAAAGGCGCTCTGCGTCTTCCCGCGCAACGATTTCATGCCCGACGTGATTTTCTTCGGACCGGAGAAGGCCGCGACGCTCCAGCCCAAACAACTTCGCCTCCCCGTGCCGGACTTGGCGTGTGAAATCCTCTCCGACTCCACCGCCGGCCGTGATCGCGGGGTGAAGTTCCGCGATTACGAGGCGCATGGCGTTGCGGAGTATTGGCTGGTGGATGCCGACGCGGAGACGCTGGAGCAGTTTCTCCTGCGCGACGGCGCCTATGAGCTGGAACTGAAATCCGCCAACGGCCGGGTCCGCTCGCGGGCGGTGCTGGACTTTGAGATTCCGATCCGTGCCCTTTTCGACCCGACCGAAAACCTGGCCGCTCTGCGGGCACTGTTGACGGGCGGCAACTCGCCGGGTTGAGAGTCAACAGAGTCAGATCTGCACTATTGACAATGGCTCTACCAGGGCATCACCGAAGGCAGTGATTTCTGTCCCTTCGGTACGGCGTGCCCGCAATCTCCGGATGCCCTTTTCGGCAGCGTAGGTCAGTTGGGAAATCTCCCGCCGCACGTCTTCCGAGATGCGCAAAGCCCGGGTGCCGAATTCTATTCGCAACCCTATCGAGTTGGAGAAATGGACGTGGTCTGGCAGGGGACATCCCACCGGACTTATCCTCCTAATTTCCGCCAAAGATCTCGAGGGGCAGCCTTGGCTAAGCGCCCGTGCCGTGGTCGTCGTTGGCGACGGCCACGTCTCCCTCGCCGCACCGCAGTTGAGGCCCAACGCTTCTGGCAAGTGTTTTTGGGAAGGTTCCAATCTGGATCTCCGGAACGGCAGTGGTTTTTCCTGTTTTCCTAGGCTCCAAATTCGACTCAGAACACAACCCTTGTTTCCGTGCGCTTGCCGCAGCGGCTCCCGCTGTTAGCCTTTCTCCATGACTGGGCTGCTGGAACAGGTGATGCAGTTGGCCACGCTGCCGGAGTTCGTGGCGGAGCTCGACATTCGCCTCGCCGCCGAGCGCGAGCGACGGCGCCAGTTTTATGCCGAGATTCCCGACGGTGCGAAATGGGAGTTTATCAACGGCGAGCTCATCATGCATTCGCCCGACACGGTGCGGCACATGGCGGTGCGGAGGAACTTGGAATCGCTGCTGTGGAACCACGTTAACCTTCATAGACTAGGCACCGTGCTGGCGGAAAAGGCGCTCTGCGTCTTCCCGCGCAACGACTTTATGCCCGACGTGATTTTCTTCGGACCGGAGAAGGCCGCGACGCTCCAGCCCAAACAACTTCGCCTGCCCGTGCCGGACTTGGCGTGTGAAATCCTCTCCGACTCCACCGCCGGCCGTGATCGCGGGGTGAAGTTCCGCGACTACGAGGCGCACGGCGTTGCGGAGTATTGGCTGGTGGATGCCGACGCGGAGACGCTGGAACAGTTTCTCCTGCGCGACGGCGCCTACGAGCTGGAACTGAAATCCGCCAACGGCCGGGTCCGCTCGCGGGCGGTGGCGGACTTTGAGATTCCGATCCGGGCCCTCTTCGACCCGACCGAAAACCTGGCCGCTCTGCGGGCGCTGCTGACCGGCGGCAACTCGCCAGGCTGAGAAACGGGTGTCAGTCAACTTCGTTCGCCACCGGCGCCCCCCCACTTCAGCGACCCTGACGAGGCGAACCAGGCCGATGGTTTTCCTTTCCGGAGCCGGAGGCTCGGGCTAACGGATGCACCGCTTCATCGTCGCACCGATGAACTACGCCCGCGTGAGGCGGGCTGACTTTCCGGTCCGCCGTGCTGAGCAAAACCTGCGCGACCAAAGTCACGGATTGCCGCCACATCAACTTCAACTTAGACATCACCTCCATGAAGACCGTGACCACGGTGGAGTTTCGCCGCCATGCCGAAGGGGTGTTGCGACGTCTCGCCAAGGGCGAGCGATTCTGCTCTCCCACCGCGGCAAGCCCGCCGCTCGCTTGGAACCTCTCATCGCCGACTTGAGCAACGGCAACGCAGGCGATCCTTACCTGAGCATTGAGAACCGCGCCAAGCCCAGCCCCAAGGGCAGAACTCGGCATCAGGACATTGACCACATCCTCTATGGCCGCCGCTGATGTGTTCATGGACAGCGCCGGCTTCGGTGACCGACGACTCCACTCCGCCGAGGTCACGGCGCTCACCACCGGCGACGCCCGGTTCTTCGAAGGTCTCCTTGTTGATTCCTTGCCCCTCAGCCAGACTGTGTCCTCCCTCCGACCCGGCCATGAAGATCATTCCCCGAATGCTAGCCTGACGACATTCCCATCCTCATGAAAACCACCCACACCTCCCGGGATCGGAAATCGCATTCACGCCCAACACTTCGGGCAGTCTGCTTTCTCGTTGGATTTTTGGCATCGCTGGACGCGCCATGGGCACAAGCCGCGGACGCCTTCCGATACCCGGAGTGGCGCTCGGACGCGTTCCTTCGGTCGTGGCAGATGCTCGGACCCATTCCCGTGATGCCGAGCGGAACACTGGACGAAGCCGCCCGGAAGAAGGCCTTCACCGACGATCTCCTGGCCGCATTGGGTGGCGAAGCTGGCGTTGAAGCGATTTCGGCGACCCCGGTCTCCATTGCTGGAACCAACCTGACCTGGCGCCTCCTCACATCGCCCACGGATGTCATTGACCTAGGAACAGCGCTCGGCGCTCGGGACGAGGTGATCGCCTACGCCTACGCCGAAATCACGGCACCGGAAGCGGGCCGCATCCTGATCGGAGTCGGAAGCGATGACGGGGTTCGAGTCTGGCTCAACGGAACGCAGGTGCACGAGAACTGGACTGGTCGGGCGGCAACACCGGACAGCGATCTGGTGCCTGTGGATCTGCGCCAGGGTCGCAATCGACTCCTGATCAAGATCCAGAACATGCAGGGACCCTGGGGGTTCGTGTGCCGCCGAATGGGGCCCGAATCGCTGGGGAACCAACTGCTAGCGGCCAGCCACCGGGGGGACGTGGATCAAGTCCGCCGCCTTGACGAGTTGGGAACCGATCTCAACTACCGCGGGCCCGCTGGGATAACCCCAGCCATGGTGGCCCGGATTCGCGGAGAAGTTGTAGTCCTCGATTTTCTGGCCGGGCGTGGAGTCGACGTCTCGGTTCCGCTCCCGGAACCTGCCACCCTGGTCGAAAGCCGATTTTCCAGCCTCTTCAAACCGGAAGGTCCGGGTGCGGCAGTGCTTGTTGCGCGCCGCGGGAAGGTGCTCTTCGAGAAGGGATTCGGCTTGGCCGACATCGGGCTCCATGTTCCTGCCACTCCGGAAACCCGCTTCCGCATCGGTTCCATCACCAAGCAATTCGCGGCCGCCGCCATTCTGAAGCTTCAGGAAGAAGGCCGGTTAAACGTCACCAACGTGCTCTCTCAATACCTTCCCGGTTACCCGGGCGGCGACGGTGTGACGCTCCATCACCTGCTAACTCACACCTCGGGCATTCATAGCTACACCAGCAAACCTGACTTTCTGGATGCCGTAACGGTCGGGGCGCAACCGGAGGCGCACATCCGGTCCTTCCAAAACGATCCCTACGACTTCCCGCCAGGTCAGCGCTGGTCCTATAACAACTCAGGATTCTTCCTGCTCGGATACATCATCGAGAAGGTCTCCGGACAGCCATGGGGCGAATACCTGCATGCGACCCTCTTGGATCCCTTGAAGATGGGCGCCACGGGCGTCCATGCCGCCAAAGACATCCTCGCCAACGAGGCGCGGGGCTACACCTTCGAGAATGGAGGATTCCGGAAGGCCTTGGACTGGGACATGTCCAAAGCAGGTGCCGCCGGAGCCCTCTATTCCACGGTGGGCGACTTGTATCGCTGGAACGAAGGCGTCTTCGGGGGCCGTGTGCTCGCGCCGTCTTCTCTTCAAGCCGCCTTCACCCCGGTCCGAACCCGGGACGACACGGCTGCGGACCCGGCCCCGAGAGAAGCAGGATACGGCTATGGTTGGTCGATCGAGAAGTTCCGTGGACTCCAGGAGATCTCGCACGGTGGCGGCCTGAACGGTTTCGTGAGTTTCCTGCTCCGACTGCCCAAGGAAGACTTCACCGCGGTGGTACTCGTCAATTGCGCGCCTCCGCCGCCCGGCATGGATCCGGCAGGACTGGCGCATGATGTAGCTGAGATCTACCTGGCTGACGTCCTCGCCCCCCGCACGAAGCCTCGGATCGATACCACCGTCACCGGGGAAGCCCTCGTCGCCCTGGTGGGTCGCTACGACTACGGAAATGCGTTTCTGGAGGTCACCCGTGAAGGCGACCGACTGTTCGCCCAACTTAGCGGCCAGTCGAAGCTGGAGATCTTTCCACGGTCATCCACGAATTTTTTTTGGAAGGTGGTTGAAGCCGAAGTGATGTTTCTCAAGGACGCTCAAGGCGTCGTCACCGGCGCCATTCATCGCCAGGGCGGCCAGACCACCCGGGCCCCCCGAGTCGCCGACGCCAACCGTGTGGTCACGCAACCCGCCACTCTCGAATCCTACGTTGGCCGATACGATTACCAGGGAGGCAAAGCGATTCTGACCGTCACCCGGGAAGGCCAACGACTTTTCGCCCAGCTCACCGGACAGCCACGCTTCGAGATCTTCCCAAAATCGGAGACGGAGTTCCAATGGAAGGTCGTCCCCGCGCAGGTGACCTTTGTGAAAGGGGCCGACGGCAAGATCAACAAGGTCATCCACCAACAGGGCGGAACCCAATTCGAGGCCCCGAGACTCCCCTGACTCCCGCGATCCGGATTCAGAGCGCGTCGCCCCAGCCCACTCTCGAGGATGACATTCTCAGCGGAACGCCCGGGACGGGGCCGTGTCCGCGCCCAAAACCTGGTCAAGTCGCAGTATCCCATGGTCGCACACCACACCCAGACGCGCGTTCACCGCAGCGTCGACGGGATCGACGCCCGATTGCCCAAGCCGTCGGCGGAGTTCTTTGCGCAGCCACCAGTAGCCCGAGTTCCATGAGTAGAGCACGTGGCCGTGGGGGCGGCCATTCACCGTACTGATCGACTCGTTGAAAGCGGGCGTGAAAGCAATTTCCCGGGCGATACGTTCGACCAGCAACCCGTTGACCTCCGCCGAAGGCATGCCGTGAACTTCGGCAAGCAGGTAGTTCGCGGCGTCATTGAGAAACCATGAACCTCCATAGCAATAAACCCCGCTATGCCCGGGCAGGAGCGAACCGTCCGCCTGTGAGATGACACGCAGCCCGTACGGGGTCTTGACCTTCTCGGAGGTTCGAATGTGAGTCAGAACCTGTTCGTCGGTCAGTAGCTTCTTCCCGAACACCGCATAGGTCAGCGTGGCGCCATAGAAGGTGTCCTGCCCCAGTGTGTCGGACTGCATGCGGCTGGTCGGCATGAAGCCCCGCTCGCGGTTGAACAAGGATCGATACGCCTCAGTCGCCGTCGCGATCTCCTCGTCCGACACCTCAAGCCCCAACTCCTTCGCCGCCATCAGCGCGCCACAATGAAACCCTTGGTTGCTCGCCGGACAGTCGCCGTCGTCGTACGGCAATACGTCATGGTAGGTCTTCCAACCTTTTGAATTCGGGGCGCCGGGCAGCGACGGAGGGACGTACAACCCGTCCTTCTCGTGCCTGCGGATGAACCCGTAGGCCTGACGCACCAGGGCTTCATTGACCGTCCCTCCGGCCCGTTTCACCAGCACCGCCCAAATCAGGTAGTACTGGGCGTTGTCCTCGTAGTCCATCCGAGTCCAGAACACGGCCCGATTCGCCTCGATAGTCTTCTCCGGATCATCGAGTCCCAAGGCGGTGTAGAAGCCGTCGGAAACCCACTGCTTCCAACCGTAGCCGGGCCCGGAAACAAAGATGTACCTCCCGTCGCGCGGTTGGTTCTGGGCGTCGCGGGCCAAGTTCCGGCGCAGCAGGTAGTAGGAGGTGTTGCGAAGGATGGCTTCGACGATCGATCCATTCCACCCCTTGGCGTTGGCCACCGCGAGATGGGCGGCAACCTGGGCGTCATAGTGATTGCGGGCAGGACTGGAAAACACCCAGGTCGTGAAGCGCTTGGTTTCCCCCGCGGCGAGCGTTTGCCAGCCGTCCATGTCGTATTGATACGTGTCCCGCGCATCCTCGGGCGGCTTGATCACCAGCGGATAGGCGGCCCGTCCATCGCCGGTCATGGCCGCCAGCCGACGAGCCGTCGGGTCGATCAACACCTGACAGCGATTCTCCCATAGGCCCGGCGAATCGGCGACAATCCCAAACACCTTTCCCGCCGACCGCACCATCCCGACCGGGAAGGTCTCCGTCATCGCTGCGCCACGCACCGTGTCGCACATCACCCGATTCGTCACCGAGCCTGTGAACGAGGCGTAGTCGCCGTCGATGTCCACTTCGAACGGGAAAGCGACCGTAAACGACTGTGCGGTATTCGCGTGAATTTCGAGGGTCCGTTCCACCAACGACGGCGTCCTCTGCACGAGACTCCAACGGAACGTGAGCCCGCCGACCTTCTCCGGGCCGAACTCCAAGGTGCCGCCGCGGTCGATCCCGGATCGAAACCGCAGGGGAACCCATTTCTCACCCGGCAACTTCAGTTCCACCCCCACCGGAGCCGCCTCGGTCGAGCGTCCCACGGTCTGGTCGCCACCCCGATATTCGAGCCGCGGAATGCCGTTTTGCGCGATTAACACCGGCCGGATGCCGACGACGTCGCCGCGGGCAGACTCTCCAAGGAACTCCAATGGGATCAAAACCAGCGCGAGACGGATGAATTGAGTTTTCATGAGTTTTCCGCTGAAGCCTGTACCTGGAGATTGTGGGCACCGCGCCACCTTCGGGAACCCTCACGCCGTGACGGCGGGTGTCCCGTCTGCCGTTGAGCCGGGCGTCTCGCCAGGCGGAACCTTCTGTCGTTCATTGGGGGCAAGCACAGCGCCAGCGCTATCGTTTCACCCGAGGAATTCGCGAAGTTGGGGACGATCTACGGGCAATCGCACTGAGACGGATACGATCTTAGGAATCGTTGCCGAAGTCTCGTCACTGAACGTGATATCAAAAAACCCTGACTCAGGCAGTCCTTCCAAGGTCACTGTGGCGTGAAGGGACAGGCCGGGCACAGCGCGCATGCTGTCGACCTGAATGGCCGCGGTCAAATTCCCAGGTAAAAGCATACAGACTAGACCATCGGTTCTCGATCAAGGTGCCCAAGGCAGCACTCCATGACGCCTTCTACCCCTCTCCCCTTGAGCCCGTCCCCTTTGGCTTCCATGGTCGCGCTCAAACAATCCCCGAATCTTATGCGCCCATTTTTGCTGGTTTCGATGATGGCGGGCCTGTGCGTTAGCACCGCGAGTGCTGCGGAGCCACCGCCAAGCCAAACCCTGGCTCTCCATGTCTCGCCCCACGGCGCCGACAACGCTGCCGGGACGTCCGATCGTCCGTTTCTCACCCTGGAGCGTGCTCGTGATGAGATCCGCGCTCTCAAACGAAGGAATGCAGTGCCTGCGGCAGGGGTCGAAGTCCTCGTTCATCCGGGTGACTACCCGGTCGCGCAGTCGTTTCGTTTGACCGCCGAGGACTCCGGCCTACCCACTTCCCTAATGGTGTATCGGGCGGCCGGTCCCGAATCGCCGCGATTCAGCGGCGGCGTTCGGTTGCGCGCGTGGAAGGTCGTCGACGATCCAGCTGGATTGGCCCGACTACCGGAGGCGGCACGCGGAAAAACGTGGGAGACGGATCTGGCCAAGGCGGGCATCACGAATCCGATGCCGTTTGTTCGGGGTGGGTTCTCCAGCGGCCGGGGTTTCCGAACCCACCCGGCCATGGAGCTGTTCGTGGACGGCGAGCCAATGACGCTCGCGCGATGGCCGAACGAGGACTTCGTCAAGACGGGTGAGGTTCCCGGGCCGTTGACGCTCCCGGCGTGGGACCGAAAACCGGGTTCACCGGAAGGACGCTTTCACTTCGATGGCGATCGCCCAGAACGCTGGGTCGACGAACCCGATGCCTGGCTCTACGGCTACTGGTTCTGGGACTGGGCGGATTCCTACGAGAAGATTCAATCCATCGACCTGAAGAAGCGCGAGATCACCCTGGCCAAGCCCTGGCACACCTACGGCTATCGCAAGGACCAGCGCTACCACGCCATCAACCTGCTCTCGGAACTGGATGCCCCAGGCGAGTGGTACCTCGACCGCGCTCAAGGCCGGGTCTTCCTGTTCGCCAGGAGCGATCCACGCTCGGCCTTGGTGGAATTGTCTTCAGCCCCCTTCCCCCTCATGGAACTTCGGAACGCGTCCCACCTCCGATTCGAGGGACTGCTCTGGGAATGCGGCGCCGCGGACGGTCTCCGACTGGAGAACAGCGAGAACTGTCAGATTGTGGGTTGCACGGTGCGAAAAATGGCCGGCAACGGCATTGACGTTCAGGGCGGTCGACGGATCGAGATTCGTTCCTGCGACATCCACACCCTGGGCCGAGGCGGCATGGCGTTGGTCGGCGGCAACCGCAAGACGCTGACCCCCAGCGAGCACCGGGTGGAGAACTGCCACATCCACCACCTGTCCCGCATCGACCACACCTACACGCCCGGCATCTGGATGGACGGCGTCGGGCACGTGATACGACACAACCTGATCCACGATGTCGCCAGCAGCGCGATGCGCGTGGAAGGCAACGAGCACCTGGTCGAACTCAATGAGGTGCACCGCGTCGTGCTCGAATCGGACGATCAGGGCGCTGTCGACATGTTCGGCAATCCCACCTACCGCGGAAACGTCTACCGCTACAATTACTGGCATCACCTCGGCAACTGGCTGAAGGCCGGCGAAGTCTCCCATACCCAACGCGCTGGGATCCGTCTGGACGACGCCATCTGTGGCACTCGCATCCACGGAAACGTCTTCCAGCGGTGCTCAACAGGCCAATCCCACTTCGGCGGTGTCCAGATTCACGGCGGCAAGGAAAACCTTGTGGAGTCCAATCTCTTCGTCGACACCGCCGCCGCGGTGAGCTTCACGCCCTGGGGCGAGAAGCGTTGGCGGGAGTACGTTTCGAAGTCCTTGGACGCCCCGGCCATCGACCGCGAACTCTATCTCAAGCGCTACCCGAACCTGGCCCGACTACCGGAAGGCCACGACCTCAACGCAACCCGCAACAATGTCGCCCTCCGTTGCACGAAGCTCCTCCTCCGTGCGCCCGCAGGGACGGAATCCGAAGGTAACCAGGAACTCCCACAAGGTACGGAACTTCCGGAGGGCCCAGATGGACGCTTGGTTTGGTCCACCGCCGAAGCCGACAAACTCGGCCTCAGCGATATTCCTTTCGCCAAGATCGGGCTGTACGAAGACGTGTGGCGTCGGCGGGACGGCAACACGTGGTCCCTACAAAAGTGAATTCGGCACGAGCAGGAGGGGAATCAGCATGAACGCGTACGAACCGAGGGGTTCGCCTCGCGTGGGTGACAGGGAAAGGCTTCGTCGGCCGCTCGTTTGCGGGCAAGCCCGAAGACCCACTGATGGGCACAACAGCCAACAGCCTTGCCTTGCGGGCTGAACCGCCGGCAGCCTTTTCAGCCCTGCTTCGCATGCGTGCCCTGAAAACAACTCCGCCCGTTCTCCGCGTCACCGACCTCACCGTCTACCGCGGGGACACCGTGATTCTTGACCGCGTCTCTTGGACCGTCGAATCGGGCCAGCACTGGGTGATTCTAGGACCCAACGGATCCGGAAAGACTTCGTTGCTGGCGGCGTTGACCGCCTATCTCACCCCGTCGGGAGGAACGATCGAGGTGCTGGGCGAGGAATTCGGATGCTCCGACTGGCCGGCACTTCGTCGGCGCATTGGTCTCGTCAGTCCGGCGTTGCGCCATCTTCTGCATGATGAGGAACCTGCCCTGGAAGTGGTGATCGGCGGTCGCTACGCCGCGATCGATATTCGTGACGAACCGAAGCCACGGGATGTTCGCCTGGCCCGCGAACTTCTCGAGGGTGTCGGGTGTCTGGCCCTCGCGAATCGTCCCTGGGCCGTTCTCTCGCAGGGTGAACGCCAACGAATCCTGATCGCCCGTGCACTGATGGCCCAACCTGACGTGCTGATCTTGGACGAGCCTTGCGCCGGCCTGGATCCGGTCGCCCGCGAACAGTTCCTGGCCCTGATCGCGAAACTTGGTCGGCACGCCCGTCCCACCCTGCTTCTGGTGACTCATCACGTGGAGGAAATCGTTCCCGCCTTTCGCCACGCACTCGTCTTGAATCAGGGACACATCCTGGCTGCCGGCTCCACGCGTTCCGTGCTCACCAGTGCCACGCTTTCCACCGCCTTCGGCACCGCGCTACGACTCCAAAAGGTGAAGGGCCGCTTCGCCTTAAGCCTGCCGGCGTCCGGTCGCCTCTCCGCGTGGTCGTCGGGCAAACCGAAACCGAAACCGAAACGCGGCCGGTGAACAATGTTTCCGGCATTGCCGGGGCATCGCGCATCGGTTAGTGGTGACCTCCGTGACCACGTTCCCGCCTGACCGGCCAATGCTCCGAACCGGCATTGGGATCGAGAAGCGCCTCGAGAACCTTCATCCCACGCCGATGATATCCCGTCGCTCGTTCCTTCGTCGAAGCGCCCGGGGCGGCGCGATTTTGGCTGGCGGAACGGCCATTGCGGGCCTGGCAACGGGCTGCGCTTCGGTTCGAGAGGGATCCCGATCCGCAGGCACCCGAGTCGACATCGTGGGCGAGCGCTTTCGCATCAACGGAAAGCCAACGTATGAAGGTCGCGAATGGCGTGGCAACCGCATCGAAGGTCTCCTCCTGAACTCCCGCATGGTTCAAGGTGGGTTCGACGATCTCAACCCGGAGACCACCTCGCATTGGGCTTACCCCGACACCGGCCGCTGGGACCCGGACCGCAACACCCGGGAGTTCATTGACGCCATGCCTGAGTGGCGACGACACGGCTTGCTCGCGTTCACGCTCAACCTCCAGGGCGGCTCGCCACAGGGTTATTCGCAGAGTCAGCCCTGGCACAACTCCGCCTTCACTGATGCTGGCCAACTTCGAACCGACTTCCAGCGTCGGTTCGAACGCATCATCGACCGTGCGGACGACCTCGGGATGGTCGTTCTACTGGGACTCTTCTATTTCGGTCAGGATGAACGTCTGTCGGGCGAGTCCGCGGTCCTCCAAGCCGTTGACGCCGCAACGGACTGGATCCTGACGCGGCGCTGGCGTCACGTGCTCATTGAGATCAACAACGAGTGCGATGTCCGCTATGACCACGCCGTGCTCCGACCCGACCGTGTGCACGAACTGATTGTTCGAGTGCAGGAGCGGTCGATGACGGCTGGCCAAAGGCTGCTCACGAGCACGAGTTACGGCGGAGGAACGATCCCCAAGTCCAACGTCGTCCAGACCGCGGATTATCTGCTGCTCCACGGCAACGGCGTTTCAGATCCGGCTCGAATCCAACGAATGGTTCACGACACGCGCGCGGTCGACGGATATCAGCCCAAACCGATCCTGTTCAACGAGGACGACCATTTCGATTTCGACAAACCCCAGAACAACTTCACGGCCGCCATCGCCGCGGGAGCCTCCTGGGGATACTTCGACTATCGCATGAAGAGTGAGGGACTCGACGATGGCTACCAGAGTGTTCCGGTTAATTGGGGGATTTCGAGCGAGCGCAAACGCGCCTTCTTCCGTACACTTACAGACATCACCGGCTCACCGCTCTGACACCTCCTTATTCTTGATGAAATTCCACGCTTCGATGATCCGAGCTGCGACGGGCGTGCTGGCAGGGTTGGCGCTCGCCGCCCACGCCCAGGTGAAAGGGGCCGAGCGCCTTGCCACCCCGACGGCGCCAGCCCGTCCCACACCCGCCGGAACCGCCGTCATGCAACCGTCGGATGCCCCGATCCAGATCCGAATTGGCCCCTATTTTGGCTGGGAACGCAGTTGGACGATCAGCAACGGACGCGTGGAAGCTGTCGTGGTGCCGGCGATCGGCCGCGTGATGCAGTTCCGCTTTGTCGGCAGGACGAGCCCGTTTTGGGAAGACACGGCTCTCCGCGGCAAGAGCCCTGACCCGGCGCCGTCGGAGTGGGTCAATTTTGGTGGCGACAAGACTTGGCCATCCCCCCAGTCCGAATGGGGCAAGATCACTTCGCGGGGATGGCCGCCTCCAGTGGCGTTCGATTCGATGCCGTTGGAGACGTCGGTGCGTCGCGAAGGCGTGGTGCTTCGATCGCCGATCGATCCGCATTTCGGCATCCGCACCGAGCGCGTGGTCCATCTGGAACCCGACGCCCCAGTCATGACCATTGTCACCTCGTACGAGAAGGTGTCCGGGGATCCGATTGAAGTGGGCATCTGGATTATCACGCAACTGGAGGATCCCGTCGCGGCGTTCGCTCTCCTTCCCCCAACATCGATCTTCCCGGAAGGCTACAATCGCCAGTCGGGTGACATCCTGCCCGCCAATCTCACCGTCGATGGCCGCTTGGTGGCTCTGACCCGGGATCCGGAACACGCCTCCAAGATCGGAACCGATTCCAGCCGGCTGTTGTGGGTGGGATCGAGTCAGATGCTGCTGATCGAATCACCTCGGATCCCGGGCGCCCGCTATCCGGATCAGGCGAGCAGCGCCGAGATTTACACCAATCCCAACCCGAAAGCGTACGTCGAGTTAGAGATGCTGGGTCCGCTGCACCTGATGAAGCCCGGCGATCGCATCAGCCAGACCAACACCTACACCCTGTTCCCGCGTCAACACCCGGACGCCAAGTCGGATGCCACCCGGGTTCTCCTGCCTCGCCGCTGAATGGCTGAAAAACCCAACGCCCCGTCTGGCTTGTCGACCTCCATTTCAACCCGCTTTTTATGGACATGTTTCGATCCCGGTTATTCGTCACCACTCTTGCCGCCGCGTTCCTCACCGCCCTGGGCGTTTCCCAATCGCGAGGGGCGGAACTCGCGGTGATGACCTTCAATCTGCGCTACGCCAGTTCGACCCCGCCGAATGCCTGGCCCGCCCGCCGGCCGGTGATGAAGGCCTGCATCGACAAGTATGCGCCCGACATCTTCGGCACCCAGGAAGGCGTCTATTACCAACTCAAGGAATTGGCCTCCGACGTCCCAACTTATTCCTGGATCGGACTGGGACGGGACGGAGGCAGCCGCGGGGAGTTCATGGCCGTCTTCTATCGAACGGAACGCTTTGAGCCGTTGGCCTACGACCATTTCTGGCTCTCCGACACCCCGGAGGTAATAGGTTCCACCACCTGGGGGCATTCGAATCGCCGCATGGTCACCTGGGTGCGCTTCAAAGACCGCCGCGATGGCTCCGAGTTCAATTTCTGGAACACCCATTTCGACCACGAAGTGCAACCCGCCCGCGAGAAGGCCGCCGATCTGATCCGAAGCCGGATCGCGAAACTGGACACCAAGCTCCCACTCCTGCTCGTCGGCGACTTCAATGCCGTTGCCGGTGCCAACAAGACCTACGATATCCTCACCGCGGATGGATTCCTCCACGACACCTGGAAACTCGCGGGTGAACGTCGCAACGAGACCTACAATAGCTTCACTGGATTCGGAACGCCCAGGCAGGACGGGAAACGCATCGACTGGATCCTGCTCCGAGGTGAGGCCTTGGTGCGTGCCACCGAAATCGTCACCTTTGAACAAGGTGGCCAGTTTCCCAGCGACCATTTCCCGGTCATGACCTGGCTGACCCTGACCCAGCCATGATGACCTCGCGCCCAGCCTCTCCATGAACCGGGCCAGTCAACTGGTTGCGAGGGTTGGAACGGGCTCCCTCACCCCAAACCCTCTCCCGGAGGGAGAGAGAGACGCGGATGACCCGTGCCGACAGGCGCCAACACGCTTTCCGCCCGAGCCGCGCGATTCGCTCCAGCCAACGCCTACCTCCACCCTCCGAAACCCGCTGGGAATATTCTCCTTCTCCCTCCGGGAGAAGGCCGGGATGAGGGCCGCTCGCTGCATTCCTCGCACCTCGGTTCGTGGTCCCAATACGTGTCCCGAGTTTGGAAAACTTTGCTCTCCATGAATCGTGCCTCATCCAACCCTCCGAAAACCGCAGCGCATGGTGTCCTTCTCCCACCCGAAGAAGGCCGCGAAGAGGGCTGCGCCTTTCAATCGTCGCTCGCCGGTTCATGGACCCAATCCGCGAAACGCAACGCGTGGATACTGGCCATGTTGCTTCCAGCGGTCGCGCTCGCCGCCGACCTCGGCATCGTGGTCGAAGCCGGGCCCCACGATCGAGAATCGACCCCAGTCCATTTCCCCGCCCCCACCACCCTGTCGACCAACGTTTCCTGGCAACTCCGGGCTGTGAATGGCGCCACTCGCCCGGTTCAACTGCTCAACGGCGAAGCGTGGTTCCTCGAAGCCGACCTGCGTGCGGGAACCTCCCGATCGTACCGAATCGAACCAGTCCGCGGCCCAGCGGCCGACCGCCCCGAACTGCCCACGGCGGCCTGGGTGGGTAAGAACCTGGAGCTTCGATTCGACGGGCATCCCGTGCTCCAGTACCTCGCGCACGCCGGCCAACGACCGGGGAACAACATCGAACCGATCTACGAGCGCGGCGGTTACTTTCACCCCGTCCGCACACCGTCCGGCCGGATCGTGACCGACGATTACCCCGCGAATCACATCCACCACCACGGCATCTGGTCAGCTTGGACCCAAACCCGTTTCGACGGTCGAACGCCGGATTTCTGGAACATGGGCCAGGGCAAAGGTCGCGTGGATTTCGCCCAATTCGACGGACTGTACGTCGGACCGGTGTTCGCCGGTTTTCAAGCCCGTCAGGTGCACATCGACACCGGGATTTCGCCCCCGGTCCGGGTGCTTGAAGATTCCTGGCACACCGCGGTGTACCCGGTTCGACTTAGGAACGCACCTCCCCTCCACGTGTTCGACCTCCGATCGGAACAACGCCTGCTGACCGACAAACCACTGGAGCTCCCGAAGTACTACTACGGGGGTCTTGGTTTCCGCGGTCCCTGGAATTGGAACGGCGAAGCGAACGTTGCCTATCTGGATTCCAACGGAACCACGAATCGGGTGGCGGCGAATGGAACCCGGGCCCGGTGGTACTGGGTTGGAGGAAACGTCGATGGAGCACTCGCCGGAATCGCCGTCCTGGGCCATCCGGGCAACTTCCGGGCTCCCGAGCCCCTGCGAGTGCATCCAAAAGAACCCTTCGTCTGCTGGGCTCCATCGCACCTCGGGAACTGGTCACTCGAACCCGGCAAGGTTCATATCGCCCGCTACCGCTTCGTGGTGTTCGACGGCACACCTGACGCCGCGATCCTGAACCGGCTTTGGGCCGACTTCGCGGAACCGCCGGCGGTGCGGATCGACCCGGGGACGGCATCCGATCGCTGAACAGCACCTGCTGGCGGGCTAAAAAAAGCACCCGGGAGGTTGCCCCTCGCCGGGTGCCAAGACGTAACGACAGCGGGAGCGTCTAGCGCATCCGCTCGAAGGTCTTCTGAAGAATCTGGTACGGAGGCGCTCCACCCACCTTCGTCTGGGCGTCAGCGATGATCTTCGATTCGAGCGCGTTCTTGGTTGCACGCTGGGTGCGGTACAGGATGCCGAAATAGCCGGGGAACGGCTCACCTGCCAATTTGTAGGCTGCCAACTCGTCGGAGACTTCGTGGTCCTTGGGAACCTCCATGAACTTCCCGCCCTTGCGAGGGTTCGACGTGTCGAAGGCGCCGGGGAAAAACTCCACGCATTCACTCAGGCACTGGATGAAGCTGAAGCCGTCGTGATCCATCGCCGCTTCCATCATCTGAAGCAGGTGACTGGGGTTCGTATGCGTCGTGCGGGCGACGAAGGTCGCACCCGCGGCCAGCGCCTGCCGGATCGGGTTGATCGGCTGATCGACCGCACCCCAGATGTCGGTCTTGCTTTTGAAACCGATCGGAGACGTCGGCGAAGTCTGTTTCTTGGTCAGGCCGTAGACCCAGTTGTCCATCACCACCAACGTTATTTTGACATTCTTCCGAGCGGTGTGATTGAAGTGATTCCCACCGATCGAAAAGGCGTCGCCGTCGCCACTGAAGGCGAACACGTGCAGGTCCGGACGGCTCAATGACACGCCACTGGCGAAAGGGAGGGCGCGTCCGTGAATATAATGGGCGCCGTGCGCCTGGACGAAGTAGGGGAATCGGCTTGAGCAACCGATGCCGGCGATGGTGGTCACCTTTTCGTGCCAGATCTTCCGCTTCTCGATGAGCTTGTAGTACAGCGCGAGGACCGAGAAATCCCCGCAACCGGGGCACCACGTCGGATGATCTGCCGCCATCTCCTTCTTGGTGAGCGCCTTGCGCTCTCCTTCGGCCAATGGGGGAACAGGGACGGTGACGGTTCGCGGGGGGGTCTGGAACAAAATGGGCTGGCTCATGCTCGGCGGGATTCTAATCGGAAAATTTTGGAATTCACCTGGGCTCCGTCACGTCCGATGCGGGAGGACTGCTGACCCATTACCATTCGAGGCTGCCCCGGAACGGGCTTGGACTTGGTCGAGGATTTCCCGGACCTTCCAGGTCAATCCATCGGTCTTGTTGATTCCTTCGATGCGCGGATCACAGTAACGGGCCCTCAATAGGGCTCCGAGTTGTCCGTAACCGTAGAGTCCACCGTCGTTCATCTCAATCACGAACACGTGACGGAAGCGGGCGAAGATCGTCTCGAGTCCGTTCGGGAGCGGGTTGATGTACCTGAGATGAAGCGAGGAAAACGAATGCCCTTCCTTGCGCGCCCGTATCACGGCTTCCCGGATCGGTCCCTGAGTCGATCCCCAACCCACCAACAGACAGTCACCGTCAGGCCCGCCGAACACGTCCGGCACTGGAATCTCGTCCCCGAGCGCTTGAAGCTTCCGACGTCGCTTGGAGGTCATCTGCATGTGGAGCTTTGGGGATCCCGTGGGATGTCCCATCTCGTCGTGCTCCAATCCCGTGACAACCGGGTACTTGCCGCTGGCGATCCGGGTTCCCGGCACCACATGGCGGGACACACCATCCGGGGTGCCCAGGTCATACGGCTTATGATCGGCCACCGGCGTCAGATCCGGCGAAATGTCCTGGCAGATCGACTTGAAGTCTGGTTCTTCGAACGCCTCGATACGTGTCGCAATCGCCTGATCCGTCAGCACGATGACCGGCACGCTGTACTTGCGGGCGATGTTCACCGCGTCGATCGCCATGTAGAAACAGTCTTCAACGTTGGTCGGAGCCAACACCACCCGAGGGCTGTCCCCGTGCCCGCCAAAGCAGGCGATGTTCAGGTCGCTTTGCTCCACGTTGGTCGGCATGCCGGTTGACGGTCCGCCGCGCTGCACATCGATTACCACCAACGGCACCTCGGCCATCACCGCCCAGCCGATCGCCTCCGTCTTGAGCGCAATGCCGGGCCCGCTGGACCCCGTCACCGCCACCCCACCCGCGTAGCTGGCCCCAATCGCCATCGAGATTGACGCAATCTCATCCTCGCACTGGATGAACATGCCACCGTACCTGGGCAGTTCACGCCGCAGCAGCTCCATGATATCGGACCAGGGTGTAATCGGATAACCCGCCCCGAACCGAACACCCGCTGCGATCAATCCGTAGCCGAGCGCATCATTGCCGTTCATGACCACCTGACGACCCGAGCGCTTCTGGCCTTCCAGAAAACGGAACAGCTCCACCACGTTCTCGAGTTGGAAGCTGTAGCCCGCATGGAAGGCAGTCACCGCGTTCTGCGCCACGCTCGAGTCCTTGCCGGTGAAGCGCTCGGAGATCAACTGCTCCAGTTTCGGCACGTTCAAGTGGAACATCCGCGCCAACAATCCCATCGCGAAGACGTTCTTCCCCTTCTCCCGACCGACACCGCCAATGGCCTCCACGGTCCGGCTCGAGATCGGCACGGCGATGTGGTGGTAGGTGCCTTTCATCTCCGCGTTCGGCTCAACGTGGTCCTGGTCGTACACCACGATTCCACCCTTCTTGAGGGAGTGCAGATGCTCGTCGTAGGAGTGCTGGTAAAACGCCAGCAAAACATCCGCCTCGTCCCCCGAACTCAGCACCTCACCCGAACCAATGCGGACTTGGAAAATCGAGGGACCACCCGAAATGGTCGAAGGAATGGTCATGAACGTCATGACCTCCTGTTCGCTGCGTCCCGCTAGGCGCGCCAGGAACCCGCCGATCGCCTGGATGCCGTCCTGGGAGTTGCCCGCGATGCGAATGACAGCCTCCGGAATGTCGGAGATCCGCAAAGACGGTGATGGATTGGAGGTCGTAACGGTGTCGCTCATCGAGTCTACAACGCTGCCCCCCGGCCCGGCGGGTGTTCTACCGCCAGGGCGCGAAAATCGCCGGACAACGAGTCACCAAGCTTATTCAAGGGAGGCCTCGTGTCAATTTGCTTGGCACGGAAGTCGAACCAGGACCTCGGTTCCGCCACCATCAGCATCGCGAATCACCAATTCTTGCTCTTTTCCGTAGAGCTGCTCCAGACGCCTTCGGGTATTCCCTAATCCAATCCCGTGCCCGCGCCGGCTCGGCTTCGCCGGACGCAAGCCCACTCCATTGTCCCGCACGATCAACAGCATGTGCGTACCTTCGCGCCGAACCCCCACCCGGATCCATCCGGGGCGCCGCTGAGGTTCGATTCCATGCTTGATCGCGTTCTCGACCAGGGGTTGAAGCATGAGATTGGGAACCATTTGATCCAGGAGGGTCGGGTCGATCTCTCGCTCCACCCGCAGGCGATCGCCGAATCGGGTCTGCTCGATCTCCAAGTAGCGATCCAGGAACTCAAGTTCTTCCCGCAAAGGCACTTCCTGACGATCTCGCGTATCCAGCGCCCGACGCAGGAGCTCACTCAACCGGATCAGGACCCGGTCCGCAGCATCGACGTCCGAATGCATCAGGGAGGCCACGGCATTCAGCGTGTTGAACAGGAAATGGGGGTTCAGCTGCATCTGGAGCGCCTGCAATCGTGCCGCCGTGAGGCGCTGCTCCAATTCCGCCGCCCGTCGTTCCCGCTCATGCGCGCGCTTCTGGAAGGCGACCACATGCTGAACCGACACGACCGCCCAATAGACCACCAGACTGTAGGGCAACGTCTTCACCAGGAGCGGCTCGAACACGTCCGCGAACCCCACCGCCTTTCCCGCCCAACGCAGTTGAAAGACCGCCAACACCGCCCGAATCAGCAGGTAGGCCAGCATGAAGGCCCCGCAGGCCAGCAGATGCACGGCGATGTGCCGCGCCCTCAACGGCCACTCCAGCCGAACATGCCGCCCCAGCCATGCCACCGGCGGCGCCAGCAACCCGAACACATACCAATCCGCCAAGGAGTAGATCACCGCATGCGACCAACTGACCGGCCGCCCCTGCATCGCGCTTGCAGCGTAATACTGCCCTCCGAAAAGCAGGGCCAAAACCGTCCACACCACCACCGCAATCACCGCCCCCTGCGCCAACGCAACCCAGGGAATCCCAGGCTTCGCCACGGGAGTTTCAGCGCCTGTCTCGTCCTCCCTGCCGACCCGTCCAGTCTCTGATTCGGTCGCAGGGGAGTTCGGGGCGGGCTGGGCGGCGGGCATGGGGCGGGTGACGTTCGTCCACGGGTTTCGTGACCCGCACCTTAAATGCTAAACGGGCGCTGGGCTTCGAAAACCAGGTTTGCCTTCCCCACCAGCCAATAGTTGGGGGTCTGCTGGGTCGGCATTCGCTGCGCAATCTCGTCCCGGAACCGTCGGTAACCTCCGGGGAATCTACCCTTCCGCCAGACCTTCTTTAGGGTCTCGGTGAACAAGCCGTTCCGATTCCCGTCCAGCGAGAACTGATTGTCCTGGCATCCCGAAATCAGAACCACGGACGGCTGAACGACCCCCTTCTCCCCGGCCGGCATGACCTCCTGGATACCGTCATACAACGCCTTGTTCTGGCGGTACACCTTGGCGGCCTGTTTCGGGGGGAGCATCCGAATCCTGGGGGCCGGACCCGATCCCGGAAACGCCGGCATCTGACGCGTCACCGTCCCGCTGTGGCAACTGTCGGACAGCACGAATATCCGCACGCCCGCCTTGAATCTTCCCCACAAATCCCACAGTTCATCATCCACCAACTGACGATCCCAGAGCACCCAAGTCTCGTCTTGCCGTCCTTCGTCCTTTTCATCGCCATTCGTGTCGGGCACCTGCCCTCCGTGGCCCGAGTACGTCAGGAGGAATAGATCGCCTGACTTCAGCGTCTTCGCGGCATCGAGGATTCCAGCGATGACCGCCTCCGACGTCGCCCGGGCGGTCAGCAGCAGACTCGATGTGAATCCCTTACCGTCGGCGACCGCCTTGAGGTCTTTGGCGTCGTACTCGCACGCCTTGAGCTCGCCGTCCCACCCGCCGTAGTGGTCCGGATTCACGAAGTTCAGTCCGATATGCAGTGAAATTCCCTTAGCAGGCATGTGCGAATCCTTTCGTTCCGCCCTCTCGGACGGTCGACCCTCACGCACCCCCCGAGGTTGGCGCGCGCGAAGGTTCAATCCATGGACGATTCCGTTCGGCACCCTGATTCCTTCGGGCGCGTCCGGGAGGTTAACCGCTGTCTATGCCCGATGGTCCGCCCCCACAAGAAGATTCATGGGTCCGGGATGTCCCGGGATGCAAAAGCCCTCTCAGGGGTCCTAGCATCTGTCACCGAACGGGCTTGCGGCCCCCTTCATCCCTTCGGCATCAATGACCCCGCATGAGCACCGGCATCACCGCCATCAACGAGGAGGTTCAGCGCGCCTCCGCGTTCATCCGCCCCCTGTTCACCGAGATCAACAAAGTCATCATCGGCCAGCGCTACCTCGTCGAACGCCTTGTCATTGGGCTGCTCGCCAACGGTCACGTGCTCCTGGAAGGCGTGCCCGGCCTGGCGAAAACTCTCTCCGTCAAATCCCTCGCCAAGGCACTCCGCGTCAAATTCTCCCGCCTCCAGTTCACCCCCGACATGTTACCCGCCGACGTCATCGGCACCCAGGTCTACAACCCCCAGTCCGGAACGTTCTCTACCCGCCGCGGTCCCATCTTCGCCAACCTGGTCCTCGCCGACGAAATCAACCGGGCTCCGGCCAAGGTCCAGAGCGCCCTGCTCGAAGCCATGCAGGAGAAGCAGGTGACCATCGGCGACACCTCGTTCCCCCTCGAGGAACCGTTCCTGGTTATGGCGACCCAGAATCCTATCGAACAGGAAGGCACCTACCCCCTGCCCGAAGCCCAGGTCGACCGCTTCATGCTCAAGCTCCGCATTGGGTATCCCACCCGTGCCGAGGAACGTCAGATCCTCGACCTGATGGCCCACACCGTGAACCTACCCGAGGTCACTCCCACCGTGGATGCCGAGACCATCCTCGCCGCACGGAAGGTCGTGAACGATGTCTACATCGACGACAAGGTGAAGGACTACATCGTCGATCTGGTCTGTGCCACCCGCGACCCCGAGGCCTACAAGATCGCGGTCAAGGACTTCATCCAACTTGGCGCCTCCCCGCGCGCCACCATCGCGCTCACGCTCGCGTCCAAGGCGTACGCCTTCCTCCAGGGCCGCGGTTACGTCACGCCGCAGGACGTCAAGAGCATCGGCATGGACGTTCTCCGCCACCGCGTCGCCATCACCTACGAGGCCGAAGCCGAAGACAAGACCAGCGAGACTGTCATTCAAAAGATCTTCGACGAAATGCCCGTGCCATGATCCCCCGGGAAATTCTCAAAAAGATCCGGCAGATCGAGATCCGCACCAAACGCCTCGTCGCCGAATCCGCCGCCGGTCAGTATCACTCTGCCTTCAAAGGCCAGGGGATGGACTTCGACGAAGTCCGCGAGTACCAACCCGGCGACGACGTCCGCGCCATCGACTGGAATGTCACGGCGCGCATGAACCATCCGTTCATCAAGAAGTTCGTCGAGGAACGCGAACTCACGGTCATGCTGGTCGTCGACCTGAGCGGCTCCGGTCTCTTTGGGTCCTGCGACTACACCAAGCGCGAGTTGGCGGCCGAGATCGCCTCCGTGCTGGCCTTTTCCGCCATCCGCAACAACGACAAGGTCGGACTTGTCCTGGTGACCGAGGAAGTCGAGAAGTACATCCCGCCCCGGAAAGGCCGGCGGCATGTCCTGCGAGTGATCCGTGAGATCCTGTTCTTCGAACCCCGCCATCCAGGCACCGACATTCATATCGCGCTGGACTTCCTGCAGCGGGTGGTGCCACGGCGCTCCGTGGTGGTCCTGGTCTCGGATTTTCTCGGCCAGACCCACACGGCCCGGCGGGATGTGTCGGCACACCTCAAGCGCGGCGCGGTGTTCAGCGGCACCCTGGGTCAGATTTCCCTGTCCACGCTCCGCCAGGCCCGACGACGCCACGATGTCGTGGCCGTTCAGGTGGTCGATCGCTACGAACTCGAGCTCCCTCCGCTGGGGCGGCTCATTTTGAAGGACGCCGAAACGGGCGAGGTTGTGGAAATCGACACCGGAAACAAGGTTCGGCGGGAAGCCTTCGCGGAGCGGCAGCGGCGTACCCAACGCGAACTGGAGAAGCTGTTCCGGGCCGCCAGGGTCGACTACATCCAACTCCGAACGGATCAACCGTACGCAAAGGCTCTCGCCAAGTTCTTTGAAACCCGCGAGAAACGCCGGCTTCGCGGCTGAACGATGACCAACGCCTCCACGTCCATCCTCTCCACCAACGCCACGGAGGGACTCCGGGATATTGTTGGGCCCGTGCCGGTCACCTCCCTGGTGGCCCAGTTGCTGTTCTGGGGAACGCTCGCCGCCCTGCTGACCGCCGCCGCCTTCATCGCCCGCTGGTGGTGGCGACGACGCCAGCGCCGCCTCCAGGAAAGCCCTCCACCGCCTCCCCCGATTCCACCCCACGAACTCGCCCGTCGGCGTCTCGAAGCGGCGCTCACGTTCCTCGGCGACCCCGACCGCTTCTGCACCGAGGTCTCCTCCGCCCTTCGCGATTACCTTGAAGGCCGGTTCGGCTGGAACGCCCCCGACCGGACCACCGAAGAGTTCCTTGGCGAACTTCGAACCCAGGAGGGGCTCTCGGAGTCCATACAGCAACGAATGCAGGAATTCCTGACCCGCTGCGATTTCGTGAAATTCGCCCGGTACGATCCGACCGAACCCGAACTCCGTGAGCTCCACCGCGCGGCCGTGCGGGTGGTCGAGGACACGGTTCCAGCTCCGATTCCCGTCGAACCGGATCACACCGGGGCTTCGGTACCGGACTCCACCCAGGCATGAGTTTCGCCCATCCATGGTGGCTGCTGCTGCTGCTCCTCCTGCCGGTCGCCGGCATTCTCCGGCGCCGGCGCGCGCGCGACCCGGCCTTCCTCTACTCGTCCATCCAACTCGTCCATGGCGTGGCGTCCCTCCGCCAATCGATCGCGGGTCTCATCCTGCGGCGAATGCGCTGGCTGGCCCTGGCCTTATTGATCGTCGCCCTGGCCCGCCCACGATTTGGCGAAGGCGAAGTCACCCTCAAGGCGAGTGGCATCGACATCGTGGTTGCCGTCGACTTCTCGATGAGCATGGCCGCGGAGGATTTCGAGATTGGTGGACGACGCGCCAATCGCGTCACCGCCGCCAAGGACGTCCTCCGTCGCTTCATTGACGGCCGGGCCAATGATCGTATTGGGATCGTGGCTTTCGCCGGCAATGCTTACGTCGCCGCGCCCCTCACCCTGGATCATTCCTTCCTTCTGCAACGTCTTGAGCAACTGCGCCTGGGCTTGATCGAAGATGGCACGGCAATCGGCTCCGGAATCGCGGCGGGCCTCAATCGCCTACGCGAACTCCCCTCCAAGAGCCGGATCATCATCCTGATGACCGACGGCCAGAACAACGCGGGCAAGGTCCCTCCCATGACTGCGGCCGAAGCGGCCGAAGCCCTGAAGGTGAAGATCTACACCATCGGAGTCGGCACCCGCGGCGTCGCCCCTTATCCCCAGACCGACGTCTTCGGCCAGACCCGGTACGTCCCTATGGAGGTCAACATCGACGAGGAACTGCTCGGGCGGATTGCGGAGCGGACCGGAGGCAAATACTTTCGCGCGGTAAGCACGGAAACTTTACGAGGCATCTATGACGAAATTGACCAACTTGAACGTTCCGACGCCGAGGTCCGGAAGTTCCAGCGGTACGACGAGGTCTTCGGCTGGTTCGGGGTGCCGGGTCTGATCCTGTTGCTGCTCGAACTGGTCCTTGGCCACACGGTTTGGAGGAAACTCCCATGACCTTCGCTCATCCCAGCCTACTGATCGTCACCCTCGCCGCCATCCCCCTGCTGGCCCTGGGTTTCGCCTGGTCCTGGCGGACCCGCAAGCGTCTTATCACCTGCTTCGTACCCAAGCGCCTCCAGGAATCCCTGACCTTGGGAATCTCGCCGCGCCGCGCCACCGCCCGTGCCACCCTCTGGATCCTGGGAATCACCCTCCTCCTCTTCGCCCTCGCCCGTCCCCGTTTCGGGGCCGGCATGGTCGAGGTCAACCAGCGCGGGCTCGACATTCTCGTCGGCATCGACACGTCCCGCAGCATGCTCGCCGAGGACGTCGGCCCCAACATCACGCGGCTCCAACGCGCCAAACTCGCCGCGCTCGACCTCGCCAAACTCGCCAAGACCGATCGTGTCGGACTCGTCGCCTTCGCAGGTGGCGCCTTCCTCCAGTGCCCGCTCACCATTGATTTTGAAGCCTTCCGCCAAAGCGTCGAAGCCCTCGACACCACGGTCATTCAGCAGGGCGGCACCGCCATCGGTCCCGCCATACATACCGCCCTCGAAGCCTTCAGCGAGGAGCGCCAGAATGTCCGCGTTCTGGTGCTCTTCACCGACGGCGAGGAACACGAACCCGGCGCCCTCGATGCGGCCAAGCGTGCCGAATCCAAAGGCCTCCGCATCTACACCGTCGGTGTCGGTTCACCCCAAGGGGAAATCATCCGGCTGCGCGACCCCCAAGGCGCCACCACCTACCTGAAGGATTCCCAAGGCAATGCCGTGAAATCGTCGTTGAACGAATCCCTCCTCCGCCAGGTCGCCACCCAGACCGGGGGACTCTACCTTCCCCTTCAGGGACCACGCGCCATGAGCGAACTCTACACCCGCGCCCTCGAACCCCTTCCCCGGTCCGATATCGAGTCCCGCCTCATGGAGCAATTCCTCGAGCGGTTCCAGTTCCCCCTCGGTCTGGCCATCCTGTTCCTCGTCTGGGAAGCCCTCTTCCCGGAGCGCGCGCGCGCCGGCAACCGCCTTCGACTGAGCCGTCACGCCCACCCCACGTTGTCGGCGCCCCAACCCGCCTCCGGCGTGGCCGCCCTCGTTGTCCTGGGAACGCTCGCCTTTGCCACCCTGGCGCCGGTACCCGCCCTGGCGTCGTCCGCGACCGCGATCCGCCGTTATCGTGATGCGGACTTTCCCGCCGCCCAGGCGGAGTTCGAGCGGCTCGCCCAGGAAAAACCCGCCGATCCACGCCTCCGATTCAACGCTGGAACAGCCGCCTACCGCGCCGGCGACCTTGATTCCGCAGTCCGACATTTTCAGGACTCCCTGGCGTCCACCGATCTTCGCCTCCAATCCGACGCCTTTTACAATCTCGGCAACACCCAATTTCACCTGGGCGAGAAGGGCCCCGACCCCACCGCTCGCCAGAAAGCCTGGGAGCAGTCGCTAAAATGCTTCGAAGCCGCCGTCCAACTGGCCCCTTCCCACACCAACGCTCAGCACAACCTCGAGTTCGTCCGCCAGCGACTCGAGGACCTGAAACAGGAGCAAAAAAAGGATCAACAACAGCAACAATCCCAGGGCGACGACAAAGACAAAGACAAGGACAAGGA